>Ga0335398_10000477_pt1 | contig 70214 bp, 56 predicted proteins | sample BON03_FD_205742 | JGI IMG/M metagenome (GOLD analysis project Ga0335398, IMG submission 205742) | Freshwater microbial communities from Lake Bonney liftoff mats and glacier meltwater in Antarctica - BON-03 (spades assembly) (version 2) | ecosystem: Environmental > Aquatic > Freshwater > Ice >... | reverse complement strand
TGGCAGCCTAAACGCACCGAATTTACCCTGACCTTATACCGCAACCAAATCCAAAATTTCATGTATTTGAAGCCACAACAGCAAGGCATTCAGACGATTCGCGGCACTTTCCCGCTTTACACTTTTGAGCAAAGCAATGCCGTATTACAAGGTTTTGATGGCAATATGTCGGTACCGGTATCGAAACATTGGTCGGTAGAAGGCCGGGTTTCCTTGTTGCGCGGGTTCAGGGCCAGCAATGGCTCCGAAACTGCAAATGATACCAATAAATGGCTGCCTTTGATGCCTTCCGATCGCTTTCAATACGGTTTGAAATGGACACTGGGCCCTAAAAAGGATGCCGAAGCAAGTCGAAGTGAAACCTTTATTCGGCTGCTGGCCATGACGGTGCTGCGACAGTCCCGTTTTCCGGAAGGTTTGTTTAAAGCGCCGCCGCCGACTTTTAGCACGCTCAGCTTAGACGCTGGACACAGTTTTCCACTCGGTGGGAAATCCGGCAAGTCAATTGAAGTTGGCTTAACCATGCAGAACATGACCAATGTCCGCTACCGCGAATACCTCAATTTCTTCCGCTATTACGCTGATGAACCGGGGGTGAACGTGGGGTTGCGGGGGAAGTTGGTCTTTTAAATTAGATGTTCGTTGCTAGTTGCTAGTTGTTCGTTGCGTGCCCGCCATAGCTTTCCTTCCGTCGCCAAGGCTAAGGCAGGTGAAAGCGAAGGAGGGTTTGTTCACATTCACTCAATATGATAAGTCAAGTTAGATAAGTTCCTACGCTTGCCTTTTAAAATCACGAGCTTGAAAATATTTTTTTCTTAACCATTTAAAATTCAATAAATTATGAGATTCATTCTTTCATTTGCAATCCTTTTTGTTGCGCTTTTTTTAACCCCAGGTTGTAAAAAAGACTCCTCCACGCAACAGGAAAACATCACAAAAATCATCGTACACCTTACGGGTTCAGGGGGCTTTGACCAGGAGTTTGCTTGGAGCGACCCGGACGGCGGAGACACAGGGAATGCCAGTATTGATGAAATCGTAATTCCCGCTGGAACTACGGACATCAAGTGCCACCTGCGTGTATTGGATGAGTCACAAAGCCCTGTGGTGGATGTGTCAACGGAAATTGAGGAGGAAAGTGCCGATCACCTTTTCATTTACAAGCTTTCTGGATTGGCGGTTTCAAAAATTGATTACGACGACGTTGACTCAAATGGGAAACTGTTCGGCCTGGTTACCAAATGGACGGCAGGGACTGGCACAGGTACCGTTAACATCGCGTTGCACCACCTACCTACCACCAAGGATAATCTGCTGAGCCCTGGTGGCGAGATTGATTTTGATGTGACGTTTCCGGTCAAAGTACAGTAAAGCGTAATATGAGTCATCCCTTATTTTTTTGGAGAAAAAATAGGTGTAAATTCGGGCGTTTGTGTATACTTATTGGTCGGACGATGAAAAATCGTCAGACCAAATGGCCCTCGTCCGACCACTTTTCGTGGTCTGACGAATAAGTAAAAACGAATGCAACCGATTCACCTAGCCCTTCCATCTAAAATACCTAGGATTCACGAAAATTCGGGATGACTCATAGTTTAGCGCCTATGCCACCGCAATTCCTTGCGCCGCAGTACCCGGTGCCTTGGGCAGCATCAGTTCGAGCACTCCATCGACATAGCGGGCAGTAATGCCTGCTGTGTCGATTTTGTTGTTCAACTGAAAGCGACGTTCAAAGCCGCCGCGCTGATACTCGTGGTGCATCCACTGGCTGCGTGTGGCGCTTTCATCATTCCCTGCGGCGGCGCTGATGATGAGTACACCGTCGGCGATGTTGACATTGAAAGCGTCCTTGCTGAGGCCGGGCGCGTAGACAAACAGTTCGTAATAATCGGCGGTTTCGCGGATGTTGACTGGCGTTTGTCTTGCCTGGTTTTGGTCGTCAAAGTGGCGACCGAAGTGACCAAAATGGCCAAACTGTGCTGCATTTTTCCATGCGCCGCAGCCGCGCCCTTGCGTGCGCCCTGGGCGCGTGTGATGTTCGTGATACATAGCTTAAAAAGTTAAATGGTTTCAAAGTTAAATGGTTTCAGGGTTTCATGGTTTTAGGTTAGAGTACTTCGATGCGGTGGCCAAAAGTGGGGGCGACTGGGCGCTTTTGCCAGTTTGGGTTGAGTGGCTGCTCGAAGGGGGACTGTTGGTTGTTGAAGGGCTCAAATTGGTTCATTTGGCTGTAAGGAATTGCCCATTGGTGTTGGTGGCGCTGGAATCGGCGGTAACCGAATGCCCGGCTTGCCAGAAAGATGCCGCCAAAAACCATTGCTGCAAAGAGGCCGAAAACCAGGACTTTCATCAGCGTTATGATAAATACGGCTCCAAAGAGCAATAGGAAAAAGAATTTTGCAAATCGCATGGTGTTTTTGTTTTAATAGTGAATGATATAATAGGGAAGACGAATGGGCCAATAAATTACTTTAAAGCAAGAGCTTTTTTTTTGCCCTGGGGGTGGGGGGGGTATTAAAATGAAGTTGTTAAGCGTATCAGCCACACAGAGTGGAATAAAAACACGGGCAGCGTCCTTGCTGGACACTGCCCGTGTTAAATGGCAAAATGAGGTATAAAACACTGTTATTTTTGATCCCGCTTCCGACAGCGCTCTTGCCAATCTGCTTTTAACTGTTCGCGCCCCTCCTCGCTCATCTGCATCCAGCCCTCCCGAAACTGGGGCGATTGCCAGCGGCCTTTATTCCAGCCGTTGCCACGGCTCTTTCCGCCGCCAATACCGCCAAAAAGGATGCGGGTAAGCAGCAGCAGCCCGACAGCTTGCCAATAAGCAATTACTTTTAAGCCCAGGAGATCGGGTAAAATGGCGTTCCAAAGCCACATCACGACCCAACCCATCAACAGGGCAATACCGATGAACGCAAAAGGAATGAGGATAAACCAAGGTTTCCAGCGGCGGTTGTTGTAAAAGTTTGAATTTGTATCGGACATGATAATGGATGTTTTAATTGTTGATAAATTCTTGGTACAAGGTGTCGAGGCGCAGGCGTAAGTGCTGCACCGCGTATCTTTTTCGTGAAATGAGGGTTTTGATGTTGTCGCCAGTCCGGTCGGCTATTTCCTGGAAGGTTTGATCTTCCAATTCATTCCAGACGAACACGTTGCGCTGGGCTTCGGGCAGCTCATCGAGACCCGCCATAAGTTCCTCCCAGAATAACTGGCGAAAAAATTCAGTCTCCGGCGTTTCCGGCGTTGCCAATAAAACATCCCTGAAATTGAATGTCCCATCTTCCTCTTCGTAGCCATAGTCTTCCAGGCTGTCGTTGCTGCGTTTACGGTACAGATCGGTGATACGGTTGCGTGCCACACGATACAGCCACCCGCTGAGTTGCTCGATTGGCTCAGCATCGGCTACCCGGCTGAATTGGTACCATACATCTTGTAAGATATCTTCTGCATCGGCGTCGGTCTTTACCCGGTTGCGGATAAACCCGAACAGCCGCTTCCCGTATTCCCGGACGACCCCCACGATATTTTGCTGTGCTGCCATTGAAAGCATTGGTTCTTTTAAGGGGGAAGACGAATCGGCTGTAATTTTACTTTAAAAAGTGCAAATTAAATGAGCAAATTTAAGGATACCGCTACGGAAACACGGGAAAACAACTTAGCTGCTTAAATTTGCGCCAATAAAAAAACATTTATATGTACGTAAAGAAGCGCTATGGGTATTGGATGACCATCAGATGGCCGCAGAAGGGCTTGGTTTTTGGCCCTGTTGGGCAAAAAAGATATACCTGCGCCATTACAAGCAGTGGAAGGTATGCTGATGTAGGTATCTTTGCCCCTAAATGCCTCAATTCTTCCTTTTTTTGTCTTAAAAATTTATCCATGTTACGAATATCTCGCTTCCTTTTGGCAGCTTTTTTACTTGCCCCATTGGCCTCCATGGCACAAATTGACAACCCCAAAGCTGCCTTCCGCGAATTACGGCGCGGACTTGACGGTACCTGGTTCCAGCCGACAGACCGAGGTGACAAGCTTGAAATTTGGGCGGTAACCAATGATAGCACCCTTGATGGGCGCAGTGTGCGCATCAAGCCTGAAAATGGCGATACAGTGCTGATGGAACGTTTGCGCCTCGAATTGCGCGACACCAACATCACCTATTTTATTATTCCGAAACCGCCAAAGCAAAACGAAGTAGTGGCTTTCAAGCTCATTGACATTGACCAGAGTGGTTTTTTTATATTCATGAATCCCGACAATGCCGACCCGCAGACAATCCGGTATTTATTGCTGGGTAATCGCGAAATCCAGGTGACAACGGAAAGTTTGCGCAATGGGCGAACGGTGAAACGGGAATACGTTTTTGAGCGGGAATTCACACCGGGTGCAGTGGAGTTCCGGGTAAAAGGCGGGGTGAATTACCAAAATATTCGCAGCACGGGGAATTTCCCTACAGAGCCGCCAGATTTTGCTCCACCTGCTTTTGACTGGAAACCCGGTTGGGAGCTTGGCACCCAGTTGCGTTTCAGGGGCCGTGGCGGCTTTGTTACGGTGAACGTAGAGCTTGGGCTGGCAGGCCGCTTTGCCCATGCAAAGTCTGAATTTACCGTACTGGAAGACACCTCCTTCACGCTGTACAAACGTGATTTGACGTACAGCACCACTTGGTTGGTCATTGGTGTTTACCCAGAGGTTTCTTTTGGCCGCGACAGTCGCTTTTCCATGATGGCTGGCCCGTATTATGGTCGTTTGGTGAGTGCACGCAGCAAAGGTTTGGAGGAGCCTGGAAATGAAAATGTACTGTTTAAAGCCAACGATGACTTCAAAAAGAACGATTTGGGCTTGCAGGTGGGCGCGCAGTACAAGCTCAATTTTGGCAAAAAAGACCTGGGAGGAATCCTCGGATTGCGGTTCAATCTCGGGATGGCCAACCTGGACAACCTTTACAGCCGATATTGCACTGACGGCAACAACATACTTTGCAACGGTAGCATCGCTTTTCAGGGGGCTACCCTGTATTACAGCGTCGACCTGTTGAAGTTATAAACTACAATACATTTTGAACGATACCACAAATGAGCAGGAGCCCTTGGATGAGGAGGGTCGGGAGGTTCTACGATCGATACGCTTGAGTCGCATGATTTTTCCGGTTTTGCTTGGTTTGGCGGCGGTCGGGTACTTGTTTTACAGCCAATTTGATCTCGAACGGTTTCAATCCATTCATTGGTCGGGCACCGCATTTCTATGGTTGGGGGCGGCGCTGTTGGTGTTGTTTCTGCGTCATCTTTCGTATACCTATCGTTTGTTCGTACTGACGCGGGGGCAGTTTTCCTTTCGCAAGTGCCTGGAATTGATGGTGCTGTGGGAGTTTAGCAGTGCGCTTACCCCGACGAGCAAGGGCGGCCCTTTCGTGATGATATTTGTGCTCACTCAGGAAAAGTTGCCGGCCGGCCGCACAGCAGCAGCCGTATTGTATGCGATGGTATGCGATTCGGGTTTTTTTGTCTTGACGCTTCCTTTGCTGCTGCTGGTTTACGGCCCGCCGATGTTGTACCCTGGCATGACTGGTTTCAGCGATGTCAGTTTGGCCAGCGGCACCTTTTTCATCACCTATGGTATGATTTTGACGTACTGGCTTTTATTGGTGTTTTTCCTGATCTTGAATCCAAAAGCGGCAAATACACTGCTCCAATGGATGGCGAAGCTCCCGTTTTTTAAAAGATTTTCGAAAAGACTCAGTTTTTGGGGAAATGAGTTCAAGCTGGCAGCTATGGAAATGCGCAGCCAAAAATGGGACTACCACTTCAAGGTAATTGTGGCTACCGTTGGCTCCTGGACGGGAAAGTTTATCATGATCAACTTGATCATCATCGCCCTGGTGCCAGCCACACCTTTGGATGGCAGCACCCAGGCATTTATTTATGCCAGGCTGGTAGCGATGTTCACGATGTTGACATTTAGCCCTACACCGGGTGGGGCGGGTTTGTATGAAATCGCGTTGGCAAATTTTATCAGCGACCAAGTGCCCCAGGGCATTGGGATGGTGGTGGCGCTGATCTGGCGGGGAATGGCCTATTACGGATACTTGCTCGTGGGCGCTTTGGTGGTACCGGGCTGGGTGGCAGCGCGGATGCGGGAGCGTGCGGCAAACAAGTCAGCGACCACATAGGCTTTTGACCACATAGCGCACATTTTACCACATAGTTCACATAGAACACATAGTACTCTAAGTGCAATAACTATGTGTTCTGTGCGGGCTATGTGGTAAAAAAGTCCGCAGGGCAAAATAAGTCTATATAGTATTCAGCACCTTTCATACATACTTAAGATGAAACACAAAAACACTTTACTACTGGCATTCGCGCTGTTATGCACAATTTCCAGCTTTGCGCAAACTACCTTGAACACACCAAAACCCAAGGGCAACAAAGGGAAGTTTTATTTCTTTTGGGGCTACAATCGAGCACTTTACACAAAATCAAACCTGCATTTGTACGGAGAGAATTATGATTTTACCCTTCATAAAATAGTCGCCAAAGACCGCCAGACACCTTTTTCCGCAGATGTATATTTGAACCTGAGCAAATTAACCATCCCCCAATGCAACTACGGTTTGGGATACTATTTGAACGACCATTACAGCATTTCCCTCAGCGCCGACCACATGAAGTATGTGATGGTGCAAGACCAAACAGTCAATATTTCGGGCAACATTGCGGAATCAGGTACCGCCTACAACGGTACGTACAACAATGAACCAATAGCGGTGAAAGAGGACCTCCTGCTTTTTGAACATACCGATGGCCTGAATTATATTGTGGTTGAATGCAACAGAACCGATAATGTATTGCCGATGCTGACGCATTGTACGGGCCGCAAAATTGAAGTGAATGTGACGGAAGGCATCGGCATCGGCGCTTTATTGCCCCGCACCAATGCAACCTTGCTTTCCAACAAGAGAAATGACGCGTACCATTTAGCGGGCTATGGCATGTCGCTCAAAGTTGGTATTGATGTCACTTTTTTCCACCATTTTTATTTGGCGGGCAACCTGAAATCGGGGTTTATCCACATGCCGGATATCAGAACGACCATGTCGAAGCAGGATCACGCGGCGCAGAAATTTGGGTTCGCACAGGGTAATTTTTTGTTGGGTTGGCGTTTTTAAAGTGCTACTAGAATGTCACCGCTACGCGGTTATTGCCATCGTCTGTAATTTAGGATTTGGGTATATTTGCTCAAACAAATCTACCCGATACCATGCAAAACAACTACTCCTCCGTTCGCTACTTCGCATTTTTTTGCCTAATCTATTTGCCAGGGCTTTTGGCCGCCCAGCACCATGAAACCATAAGCGGCCCCTACCTGCCACCAGCGCAGGGGGCCACGCCCAACGTTTCTCCTGCATACCAATTTTCAGGTCCAAACATATTCGTGACCCAGGTAAATGTTGATGCCAACGGAAACAATATCCTCAACGACGCAGCCAACGAACCTTCCCTGGCCGTCAATTCAAAAGACCCGTCCCGCATGGCCATCGGCTGGCGGCAGTTCGACAATATTCAGAGCAGTTTCCGCCAGGCAGGCTTTGGGTATACTACCGATGGGGGACAGCATTGGACTTTTCCCGGCGTGCTTGATCCCGGTGTATTTCGCTCCGATCCAGTATTGGCTTCCGATGCTGATGGCCGCTTTTATTACAACGCGCTCACGGTGGAAAATGTAAATCAGTACCATTGCACCGTATATCGCGCCACCAGCGATAGCACCTGGGATGAAGGGGTGTACGCCGTGGGGGGCGACAAAGCCTGGATGACCATCGACCAGACGGAAGGGCCTGGGAAAGGGCATATTTATTCGAATTGGAGCAATAATTACTCTGATTGCACGAATAACAGCGATTTTACCCGCTCCGTAAATCAGGGAGATGATTACGAATATTGTAGCACCTTCACGCCAGGAATGTACTGGGGCACCAATGTAGTAGGGCCGGACGGCACGTTGTATATGAGCGGCAATGGCGGAGTTTTTTTATCGTCGTCCAATGCTCAATTTTCGGACGAACCTGTTGAATGGGCGCTTTCATCTGCTGCTGATATGAATGCCGATTTCCAAAACTGGAACGGCCAAAGTCCTAATCCTGGGGGGCTTCTTGGCCAAAACTACCTTGCCGTCAACGCCGCTCCTGGGCCACTAAATGGGCAAATCTATATGCTGCAAAGCTTGAAACAAATTGGGGCAAATGATCCCAGGGATGTCGTGTTTACGCGAAGCAATGATGGGGGACTGACTTGGAGCCCAGTTGTGCGCATTAACGACGACAATGCAGGCCCCGAGTGGCAATGGTTTGGCGCCATGTCGGTAGCGCCCAATGGCCGCATCGACGTGGTGTGGCTCGATACCCGCGACAACCCTGGCACGGTGCTATCTTCCTTGTACTATGCTAATTCTTTAGATGGCGGTGTTAGTTGGTCGCCCAATGTGCGCCTGTCGGATGCTTTTGATCCGTTGCTTGGCTGGCCAGTGCAGCAAAAAATTGGCGATTACTACCACATGATTTCTGACAACAATGGCGCGCACCTGGCTTGGGCGGCTACTTTTAATGGGGAGCAGGACGTGTATTATGCGCATATTTCACTGCTGAATACAAAGACTCAAGAACCTCAAAAACCGGGCATTGGCAAGCTGCTACCCCCAACCCCCAATCCTTTCAGTGCGGAAACGACTATTCGGTACGAAACCGCCATTGCCGGGCAAGTGAAAGTGCTGATTTTTAATCAACTGGGCGTTTTGGTACGTACGTTGACGGAACAGGCCCAAATGCCCGGAAACGATAGCTTAACCTGGAATGCGCAAGGCGACCAGGGGCAGGAGCTGCCAAATGGGTTGTACTTTTGCAGATTGGCTGTCGATGGGGCGGGGGCAGATTTTCAAAAACTAGTATTGATGCGAAAATGAAACCAACCTGATCGTACTTTGTGGCATGGTGGGGTTTCTAACGGGCATTACCCGAAGCCCATTTACGTCCTCTATCTTGGTGATTGAAATGACAAATAGCCACAACATCATCTTTCATTTGATGCTGACGGCATTGCTGGCCAATTTGATTCCGCCCTTGGCGACCAAGCATTCGTTTTATGAATATTTGAAGGAGCAGTATTTGGATGAGGTGGTGAAAAAGGAGACGTGGCCTACCACCCCGGCACAAAATTCAACCCAAATACCCATTTCCGCGTCCCCACAGGTGCCGAAATCGGAAAAGCAAAATAAGGCTCCACCACCAGGTAATTGAACAGATTCACCCGCAACGAAACCCCGGTAGACAAGATGGGCTTGTGTATGTAGTGGTCCCGCCCGTCAAATGGCGTTGGGTCTTCTTTTTGAAAGGAAGTTTTGTCATAAAACGCCAGTCCCGCGTCGAAGAAAAAGTTCAGGTCGGTGATCAGGAAATTGGAGCGGATCAGGGCAAGCCGCCGTGGCCCGGTGAAAGGAATCCTTATTTCTGCGTTCGCAATCACCATTTTACTGCCCGCCACTTTGTCGATTAATCCCGTGGTGTCGCCGTTGAAAATTTCACGCGTGTAGCCGCGCACAAAGTAGGAATTGGCGGCATACAGCGGGAACACCTCGCTGGAATTACCACCCACACGGCCATAGGCCATGCCGCGCACGGCAAGCGTGACGGGTTTTTTGTAAAAATATTTCCGCCCATCGGCCAACAAGGTGGTGAAGCTGAAGTCCCCAAAATACTGCTCCACGCCCAATCGATAGCGATAGCCTTGCAAGGGCGCGGTGAGCCCAAAATAAGAGTTGTCGCCCACGTAGGCGGCACTGATGTTGGTCAGGTTGAGTTTGGCACCGCCAGGAAGTTTTTCCCGCTCGTCGTTGCGTCCGAGGTACGCACCGGCAGCGTTAAAAACATAGTTGTAGTAGTAGGCGTCCTGCCGCTGCTTGTAGTATTCAAAGGCAGTACCCACTTCCACCCGCGTGGTGGTTGAGAACGGATAAGCGGCAAATACACCCACCCTTTCCTGGAAAATACGCTCCAACACCTGCACATCCTGCCATCCTAGAAACGCCTGACCGTTTTTATAGTATTGAGTGTCAATAATCCCATTGTAGGAATTTGGATCCTGATAGTAAGCACCACCAGAAATATAGGGGATGTGGGAGAGGCTAACGCCCCAGTTGATGCGGTTTTTGCTGTTGATGTATGACATTTGGCCCGCGGCATTGGTCACTTCGCCATTGAGGGAAAGGCCGGCATAGATTTGATTGTTGCCCAAAATATCGCCAAAAAGTATGTCAACGCCGCCAGCCAGGCCTGTCTGCGTGCCAAAGCTGCTGTTGCCCGTATTCACACCCACGCCCGTGCTGCCGCCCAGGTATTCCAGCTTGAATTTTGGCTTGAACTTCTTGGCTTGCATGGCAATAGTATCAACGGTTGGTTTGAAATTATTGTCCAGCAAACGCAGGTTGGTATTCACAATGTCGCGCTGTTTGGGGTTGAAAGGCGGCAAAGAAGCGGGCACCATATCCACCGAACTTGGGTCGACTTCTACCGGGGTGAAATCTTCAAGCTGCGCCTGGTGTATCACATAAGCGTGATTCGAGTAGTGGGTGTATAGGATTCGGTCGCGATCTTCGGCTACCGTAATCGCGGGGGCATACGGGGTAATACCCGTGATGCCTGTCGCGATTTTGGTCCATTGGAACACTTTTTTCGATGCTACATCGTAGCGATAGAGGTTGCGGAAACCATCGCGGTTGCTCAGGAAAATCAGGTTGCCTTCCTTGTCGAATTGCGGGTTCATGTTGTCGGCACCGGGAAATACGTCGATGTGCTCGGTAGCGCTGTTTACCATTTCGTAGGTGGCAAGGTTCATCTGCCAGGCACCGTTGCTGCGGCCGCGTTTCATGCTCAGCTCGTCTGTAGAAAAGGCGATCTTTTGGCCATCGGCACTCCAGGTGGGCAGCATTTCGGCATACATGTCGTTGGTGAGGCGCTTGGCTTTTTTGCTTTTGAAATTGTATTCCCAGAGGTCCGTTTGGCCATTGGTTTGGCCGCTCACAACGATGCTTTTTCCGTCAGGACTCCAGGCGGGGTTGCTGAAGGAGGTAACGCCTGGAATAATTACCTTCTGCGTTTTCTTTCCCTTGAAAATATCTTTTATGACCAATACGCTCCTGCCTTTTTCATACACATCAAAGGCAAAACGCTTGCTGTCGGGACTCCAGGTGCCCGCGCTTTCAATGGCGTTAAACTGGTCGATATGACCATCAGAGACAGTGCTGGATACTTTTTTGACAATTTTTCCCGTCCGGGCATCGGCGAGGAACAGGTCGGTGGTGAACAGGTTTTTCTCCGAAAGAAAAATGACGTACTTGCCGTTGGGGCTCAGTACCGGACTGATGTTCATGGTGCCGGCGTTCTTGTCGTCGATCAGTTTTTTACCGGGCAAATCTTCTTTTTTACCCTTCGTCACCCATTGCCCGTAGTGGTTTTTCAGGCTTGTCCGCCAGTTCTCCGATAAGGAATCCACGGTGGTGCCCAGGGTCATGGGTACTGCTATATTCAGCCCGTATTTTGCGGTGTTCATAAACAGAGGTTTTATTGCCTCGTCGCCATAAACCCCGGTTACGTAAGCCCAAAACGCCTGCCCCCAGCGGTAGGGGAAGTATTTGAAATTGTCGAGGTCTTTGATGCGGGGAATGTCGTCGCTTTGCACGGCATCACGCATCCAAAGGGCTGTATGGGCATCTATTCGGCCAATGCTGAGGTATTCGGCCAGCCCTTCCACCATCCACAGGGGAGTGTTGGCGAGGTTGCGGATGCTGGTGGAGTCGCCGTTGATGACCATGTGGTATTGGAATGCGTGCACCAATTCGTGACCCAGCACGTGGTGGGTCTGTTGGTTGCTGACGGCGACGGGGAAGACAACGCGGTTGCGCAAGCCCTCCGTCACGCCGCCCGTGCCGACGCTGACATGACCGCGAATCACGTTGGTCTGCTGGAAACCCGCGTGGTCGTTGTAAATGATGATGGGGTTTTTCTCGGTAAAAGTGTCGCGCAGTACGTCCTGGTGCATGGAGTACCATACTTCAGCCGCTGCGGCGAGTTCTTTGAGTTTATCCGGGTTATCGAGGTAGTCGTAGATGACAAAGTGCTCCGTTTCGGTCACCTTGAATTTTTCCTGGTGGTAGCGGGGTTTATTGCGTCCGAAATATTGTGCTGCGGCCTGATTGATGCAGGTGAGGGACAAGAGTAAGAGCAAGAGTGTCCGTTTCATGCTATTTAATTTTAAAGGTTTCATGGTTTCAAGGTTTCAGGTTTCAAGGGTTTCAGGTTTCTGGTTGTGCTTCGAGTTTGGGCTGAGATTCCAATTGGTTAGTAAAAACCTGTGCCAGCCCTTATTTTTTGCCAAAAATGGAGAGAGCAGCGCGGAGGCAATGTTGGTGGTATTGAGTGTCTTGGGAATGAAATTGCGCTAAGAGCAAATTCTTGGCGATGGCCTTTTTGGCTGGAGAGGAAGGCGGGGAGGGGGCAGAAGGGGTTTTGTATTGTTTCAGAATAGGGGCTTTGCACTTTGGGGTACGTGTTTTGTATTGTTTTGGGTGTGTTGATGTATGGGGTATGGTTTTAAATGGCTTATTATCAAGTTTTTAGAAATATTTTTTCTGAATTTATGCGCGATTTGAAGGTTTGGCGTACTTAAGTGCGGGGGTACGGAAAGCACGTATTTTTACGCGTTGCCTGTAATGCCATCGAAACCTCGTTCCAATTATAATTTCTTATCTTTGACACATAACAATTTTGACAATGAGCGCAATTAAAATAAATGTAAATAAACAAATGGATGGATACTCATTTAGTATCACCCCGACCATTCGTGAGTTTATTAAAAAGCTTTTTCCGAACGCTCATCCAGCTAACAATTTTTTTTTTGGGTATGACACAAAAAGTGACTTTGAAATATACGTTGGCAAGCTTGAAAGTCATATTTATCCTGCCTTATTAGGCATGGAGAATGAGCGTGATTTAAATCAGTTAGGTGAAATTTTATTTATTGACACTCAAACTGGAAATGTTTTACACAAAGTAACACCTCGTGACGAAAAAGTTTAATCAATATTTAGGCAAGGCTGGACATCTAAATGTAATGTCCGAGTTTTTAATGCTCGGTTGGAATGTCGCTATTCCTGAGATTGACGTAGGAGATGATATTTTTGTTGTGCAAGATGACAATGGCACATTGAGAAGAGTTCAGGTTAAGACTTCAACATCTACAGTTAGAAAAGGTAGTTTTAGCGGACAATTCAGTGTGTCGGTTAAAAACCTTCGGAATATCTCAAATATTTTGGTTCACTACATTTTTCTGATAAGACATAATGACAGAACGCCCCAACATATTAGTAGTTTGTGGACGCAATAAAAAGCGTAGCAGAACTGCGGAATACATTTTTAAGAATGACGACCGATTTAATATTCGTTCAGTAGGCTTAAGTCCAAAAAGCAACAGGAAAATCTCTGAAAATGATTTAAACTGGGCTGATTTGGTTTTTGTAATGGAAACGGAGCAACGAGCAAAAATTTGGGAGCTTTATAGGCACTTAGAATTGCCTACAATTGAAATTCTTAACATTCCAGACGAGTATGAATTTATGGATGAAGAACTCGTAGAGCTGCTTACCGACAGAATTAACGATACGTTGAAATTGGTTTATAATATTTAGTAAGCACCAAATTAATAAATTGAATTTGTTAGGCTATTGAGCCTGCTACTGCCCATGCCGCACAACACCCTAAAACCCTCCCCCGCAATACCAACCACAACGCCAACCTGTAACCTTGAAACCCTTAGTTCAAAAGCCAAGCGCAACGCGAACCTGAAACCTTGAAACCGCTTTCCTTACCCCACAATGCCCAGAGCAACGCCAACCAGAAACCAGAAACCTTGAAACCTGAAACCCCTTATTTTATCTCGTAAGGCATCCTTGCCACAATACTCCGCCCCAGCGTCACCTCATCCGCATACTCCAAGTCGCCACCAAAAGATACCCCGCGGGCAATAGCGCTCACCTGCACGCCCAACGGCTGTAACTTTTTACTTAAATAATAAATAGTAGTCTCTCCTTCAATGGTAGGGCTGATGGCCATGATGGCTTCCCGGATGTCGCCCGCTCGGGCGCGTTCTGCCAGGGATTCGATGTTGAGGTCACTCGGTCCAATGCCTTCGATGGGGGAAATGATGCCGCCCAGTACGTGGTACAAGCCGCGGTATTGAGATGTTTCTTCAATGGCCATCAGGTCGCGCACATTCTCTACGACACATACCAGACTGCGGTCGCGGCGCGGGTCGCTACAAATTTGGCATTGCTCGGCATCGGAAAAATTGTGGCAAGTGATGCATTCCCGAATGCCTTCGCGCATGGCCGACAAGGCGGTTGTGAACTGCTCGGTGGTCATTTTGTCCTGCTTCAACAGGTGCAGCACCAGGCGCAGCGCCGTTTTTCGTCCAATGCCGGGCAGGGAAGCGAATGCCTCCACTGCTTTTTCTATGAGTTTTGAAGAAAAGGTCATGATCTTTTTTTATTTTTTCACCCGAAAACCAGGATGTTTTCACGGTCATCAGCAAAGGTGCCATTTTTCCAGTTCCCAACAAATGGGGAAAGTACGGTTGGACGAATATTGACCGCACAAAAGCGGCGTGGGAACTGTGCCAGGATGCCATTCAGAGCGCCTGGTGTTTCGTGGCACCCAAAAAACTTTCGGCCCAGCATCCGGAGCTGAATTTTGACACGGAGTAGTTTTTTTATCGTAACGATCCAGCCGCCTTCACCTTAGCCCGCCGCTTTACCCTGAGTTGTCTTGCTGTAAGCATCCGTCCACGTAAAGTGCGCTGAATGTACGAATACCGCAACATCCAGCTTTGCTTTTCCCCTTTATACGTGGACGGATGCTTACAGCGGGACAACTCAGGGTAAGGGGAGGGTTACAACTGGTATTTTTCCAACCGACGATACAGTGAAGCCCGTGTAAGCCCCAATTCCTGCGCCGCTTCCGTGATGTTACCATGGTATTTTTCCAAAGCTTTCACGATCAATTGCTTTTCCATGTCGTCCAGGTTCATAGTGGGTAAATCATTGCCCGTTTGGGCATTTCTTGCATCGCGGAAAAAGAAATCTTCCACCTGCAATTTTTCCGTTTTGGACATGATAACTGCCCGCTCCACAGCGTGTTGCAATTCGCGGATGTTACCGGGCCAGGCGTAGCGCATCATTTCTTTCAGCAGCGCAGCACTCATGCCATTGGAGGTGCGCTTGTATTTTTGGGAAAACTGTTGCAAAAAGTGCAGGGCTAATGGTTCAATGTCGTCCACGCGCTCGCGCAGCGGCGGCAACTGAATTTCAATGGTATTGATGCGGTAAAGCAGGTCTTGCCGGAAATCGCGGTTGCCCACTGAGGCATACAAGTCTTGGTTGGTGGCGGCCACCACGCGCACATTCACGGATCGACTGCGGTTGGAACCCACGCGGGTAATGGCTTTTTCCTGCAATACGGTGAGCAGTTTGGATTGTTGTGCCAGGGGCAGGTTGGCGATTTCATCCAAAAAAATGGTGCCGCCATCGGCAGCTTCAAAACGGCCCGGACGGTCGTCGCGCGCATCGGTGAAGGCACCTTTTACGTGGCCGAACAGCTCACTTTCAAACAGGGTTTCCGTGATGGCGCCCAGGTCGACTTTTACAAAATTCCCCTGTGCGCGGGTGCTTTGTGCGTGAATGGCTTGTGCTACGAGGTCTTTGCCGGTTCCGTTTTCGCCGAGCAGCAGCACGTTGGCATCGGTATCCGCGATGCGGCTGACGGTTTGCATCACCGTTTCCATGGCTTCGCTGCGGTAAATGATTTGGGGCATGTCGCGGGCGGCGGCCAGGTTGGCACCGGATTGTCGGGAAATGAGTCGGTCGTTTTGTTCAATGCTGGAGCTTAGGCGCATGGCGGCGTGCAGGGTGCCCAGCAATTTTTCGTTGTCCCAGGGCTTGAGCACGAAGTCGGTCGCGCCGTTTTTGATGGCTTGCACGGCCAATTCAACGTCGCCAAACGCGGTGATAAGCACCACGACGGCGTTCGGGTCAATTTGCAGGATGCGTTCCAACCAGTCGAGTCCTTCCTGCCCCGAGTGGCGGTTACTTTTCCCGAAATTCATGTCGAGCATGATGACCTCGAATTTCTGGGCAGCGAGCAGGGCGGGTATTTCTGCGGGATCGCGGGAGGTTTCCACAGCGGCGAAGTGCCGTTTTAGCAGCAGTTTTCCCGCGCTGAGTACGCCAGGGTTGTCGTCGACAATGAGGATTTTTGCTTCGTTCATCTGCATGATAGCTTAGTAGAGGGCAAAGACAATGCCCGGTGCTAATTGATTGCAAATCAACGGTTTTTTTTTGAGATCGTGTTCGAAATCGGACACTTGTGTGCGAAAATTGACCCGTTATCGTCTTAGGTGTTTGTTTCTGGTTATTGGTCGGACGAAGAAAATTCGTCAGACCAAATGGCCCTCGTCTGACCACTTTTCGTGGTCCGACGAATAAGTAAAGAGCGATGCTGCGCCTCCCCTAAATGCTTTTTCTGACAAAATGGGCAGTTCCTGAGAATTCGGGATCAATTATGTTTGCTTAGAAATGCCTCAAGCATCTTTAATGCAGTTTTACCCTTCAAATTTTCTTATACCGGGCTAAATCCTTTCTTTCTTCCTAGTTTTAGCCAGCTATGATTTCTTATATCGGGCTAAAATTATTATTTTTGTACAGATTTAGCCCGGTATAGCTTTTTATATCCAGCTAAATCTATTATTTTTGTGCAGTTTTAGCCCGATATAATTTTTTATATCCAGCTAGATCTTTCAATCTCACCATGATTTAGGCAATATGGGAAACCCAACATTCATCGGCCGCAAAGAAGAACAAGCCATCCTGCACAAAGCATTCAACTCCAATGAAGCCGAAATGGTGGCTGTTATTGGCAGAAGACGCGTTGGAAAGACCTTTCTGGTGCGATCGGTATACGAAAAGCACCTGGATTTTGAAATTACCGGCATCCAAAATGCCACGATGCGCCAGCAGCTCGACAACTTTACAACCAAACTGAATGCTTATGCCCAGCCCATTCTACCATTTCAGCGGCCTTCGAATTGGATGGGTGCTTTTCAGATGCTGGTTACTTATTTGGAAAGCATTGAAAAACCGGAGCGGATGGTCGTTTTTTTGGATGAATTACCTTGGCTGGCAACGCGGAAATCTGATTTTCTCAAATGGCTGGGCTGGTTTTGGAACAGTTGGGCATCGCAAAAAAACATTGTGGTGGTGATCTGTGGTTCTGCCGCCTCTTGGATGATTGCCAACGTGGTTCGGGATCGTGGGGGCCTTCACAACCGAATTACGCGGCGTATTTTTCTGCAACCATTTAATTTAGCCGAAACAGAACAGTTTTTTCAAAGCCGTGGTATCACTTTCGATCGGTACCAGCTTATTCAATTGTACATGGCTTTTGGCGGTGTTCCCCATTATTTGAAAGAAGTTGAACGCGGAAAAAGTGCTGCTCAAATCATTGATGAACTTTGTTTTTCACCCAATGGCTTGTTGCGTGACGAATTTATGATGCTTTATCCGGCACTGTTCGAAAATGCAGCAGTACACATCAGTATTGTTCAATCCTTAGCCCAAACCTGGCAGGGTTTAACGAGAAGTGAAATAATTGATAAAGCCAAACTGACCAATGGCGGAAGTACCAGTCGAGCCCTTGAGGAACTAGTCAGCTCAGGTTTTGTATCCATGTATTATTCATTTGGGAAAAAGAAAAAGGAGATGCGTTATCGTTTGACGGATGAATACTCCTTGTTCTACCTCCAATTTATTGAGGATATCCGCGGGGAAGGAAAGGGGGCTTGGCAAAAGCTCAGTCAGACACAGGCATGGAAAAGTTGGAGCGGGTATGCTTTTGAAAACATTGCCCTCAAACACGTTGCGCAGATCAAAAAAGCACTGGGTATTGCAGGCGTTTATACCGAATCTTCTGCATTTTACGCAAAAGGAGATGCCAATCAACCAGGTGTTCAGATAGACTTATTGATCGATAGAAACGACCATACCATTAACCTCTGTGAGATGAAGTTCTACAACACGGAATTTACGCCCACGCAAGCGTTTGCGCGCGAGATTCGGGCAAAGATTGCTGCTTTTAAAGCGCATACCAATACAAAAAAGCAGGTTTTTGCGACGCTTCTGACGACCTTTCCAATTCATTCCAATGAAAATAGTCTTGGGCTAATTGACCAGGCACTGACAATGGATGTGTTGTTTGAAGAAGCGTAAAAAAGCTGTCATGCCATAATCTTGATCCGTAAAGCACCAATCGTATTCACCGTTTGAGCCTTCGATGAAACCATCGAGTGAGACGCAGAGGTTTAGCAGGATTTTAGCCATATTCAGTTCCGTTTTTTCCAGTTTTGGCGAAAAATAAGCCTCCCCGCATCGCCGCAGTTGATTTCAAGCGTTTCACCCTGGATGGTATAGCTTTGGCTTTGTGGCAGCCATTGCAGGAACTGGCTTTCCCAACGCATTGCGGCCTCGCAGTACATTTTTGTGCTGAATATATTTGAAACTGTGACCTTGTTGCCATCATGGATGTATGCACCGCCGATGTTGTTGCAACCGCCATGGCCGTTCAATTTACCGTCTTCAAATTTGATGGAAATGCTGATGCCGGCAGGTACCGCCTGGTTTTCAGCGCCCGATGCGAAGTTGGTCAATTGCCATACGGTTGCTTCCAGTCGCACCTCAGCATCTTGCGGACAAGCACCTTTCGTGTACTTTTTTATACCCGCACATTCGGCGGCGCAGGCATTGCCGTATGTTTTGTTGTTGCAGCCGCAGACGGGGTCGTACTGCATAGTACAAACGCAGTCGGGATTGATCTTTTCGACGCAGTTTTTGGCGGGGTTGCAGGCGATGGCCAGGAGCAAGAGGAAGGCGATATGCAGGGTGTTTTTCATGTCTGGGAAGGGTTGCTTATTTTGAATGATTTAGGTTTAGTTTTATGGAAACAGCGTGCTTTATTTATTTGTTTCACACAACGACACAACGGGTGATTTTCGCCTAAGCATTGGCACGTGTACATATAGCGTTGTGTCGTTGTGTCGTTGTATGAAACTTTTTATGTGCATCAGGCCATCGGTCGATCCGGCAAGTCCCGAATCATTTCCAGCACCGCCGACGTGATTTGGTTTCGGGTAATATTGGCGCTTTGTCGATCCAAAATCCCCAGCCTTTCGCCCCTTTCGAGTTCGGCCAAACGCCCTTGCTGCAGCACTACCTCAATATCGTCTGGCATGGCTTTCTGGATCAGTTTTAAGGCATCACCCAGTCGGGCTTTCGATATTAAGTCGCGCACTTGCTGGGCGCTTACGTTTGTTTTAGGCTCAACAGGTGCATCCTCAATAGCTTCGGGTGCTTTATGCCCTTTCTCCGTCGGCGACAAGCGCTTTATCTCCCGGACAATATCACTGTAGGCTTCATCTTCGTCTTTAAAATCCGAGATCCAGCGGCCTTGCGAGGGTATGGAACGCAGCTGCTCAAGGCCAGTGCCTTCTATATCGACCCGTTTGGCCAAAATAGGGACAATCCGTTTGCCAGATGTCATGGCATCGCGCAGCAGACCGTATGTGTAGTCAGAAGCTAGGAGATTTACGCTGATAATCGGCAGAATAAAGTCAGCAGCATTCAATTCATCCTTGATGCGCCTGCTCCAATCCTCGCCCGCGACGATGTCCGACACACTGTTGTACACGCTGATGGATTTGCTGTTTTTTAAGACGGCCAAATGCTTGTTCAACGTCTGGCTGGTGCGCTCGTCTTCCTGGCTGCAAAGGATAAAAAGTTTCATAGATTCTGGGCTAGAAGAGGTTTCAAAAACGGGTGATTCTGGTACGTATTGTTGTGATTGTGGGTTGTTTGGGATATTTTTCTTGCCTGGTTCTTTATCTGTCAACTCCTGTATTTTCTTTCCAACCCTAACATGTGCAGCAGTGTCCTCTTCTTTATAGTAAAGCGCATAAGCCTCATTTAAGGCATCGAGGGCTTTTTCAGGTTGCCCACCAATTTCGTTTGCTGCGGCTAATAGTTCGTAAGTTTGAGCACGATCAGCGGAGGTTGTTGCCAAGTTTAATGCATTCTCAAAACACCCCAAGGCTTGATTGGCATCCCGCAACTCCAGGTTTACCTTTCCCAATTGATGCAGCATTTGGTACTCCAGGGTTTTTAATCCAGCAGTGCGGGAAAGTTTTAAGGCTGTTAAGAATTGTTTTTTTGCTTTTTCCAGGTCTTTTTTGGCTTGCGCGATCGTGCCAAGTGCTTGGTACACTTCTATCATGTCTTCGCTGGCATCGCCGCTGAGTTCTTCCAGGGATTCTAAGGCTTCGTTGTAGTTTTGCTCCGCCTTGTCGTAGTTGCTCATTTGGATTTCGACTTTGCCCAAATCCATTAACACAAAGGCTTGAGCGGCGTTAAAGTCGAGTCGTTGGTACACAGGAAGGGCGGATTCCAAAGATGCTTTTGCCTGTTCAAGTTGGCGCACTTGAAGGTAGAACTTGCCTAATTCATGTTGGCTATTCGCCTGGCCGGCATCATCGCCTGCTTGGGTGTAAAGCTCCAGGGCATTTTGTAGCATGGATTGCGCCGCTTCAAAAGCCTCCTTTTTTCGTGCTTCCGTGCCATTATCCAGCAAAGTTCTCGCCTGAATCAGCAAGTCAGCATTGGGGTCGTAAGCATTGGACTGACTGGGTTCTGGCTCGATATTACTGTTGGATTGGTCGAAATTGGGCTCGTTGGGTTCAAAAGAATTTGATTGTGATGCCTCAGCCGTTATCGTTTCAATAAAAGCCAAAATGTCTCGAAATAAAATTCCCTCTGCAGAATCTTTACCATTCACAATTCTACTAGAATGGTGAATAGCAACAACTTTCCAATCCGCATTTAGCACAGGAGAACCACTTCCACCTGGTTCGACTACAGGATTATAATGTAGGTATTGATTTTTCTGATTAACAGCTTCGGTTTCACGAATTGCTATGCGCTTTGCTCCTCTAGGAAGAGCCTGTATTATTGTAAGAGGACTTCCAGTGGCAGGAATTTTTTCTGAATCAATTTCAAGAAAACCCCAACTACTGAGCGGATAAGCCTCATCGTCAATTATTTTTACGCGAGTAAAATCAAACGAAGGTACTGGGCTAGTAATAAGGTCTGACGGATCTAATTTATACGTCCAAACGGGCTTTACAGCATCGATAGAACCAACTTCAGCAAAGAATTCAACTACGGCACCTTTTATATCATCTCTGTTTTCCAAAACATGGTTATTTGTGAAAAGATAGTCATCTTTTGATAAAAACCCAGTGCCAAACTCTTCATCAGCTCTTACAACCCTACAAACAGCACGGGCTACTATTTGTGCTTTTTTACTAAATTCTATCTTTTTCAAGGCCTCTACATGCTCCTCCTCCTTCCCCCGCATCGCCTCCACCAACAACGGTGCCAACTCCCCAAACCCAGTCACCACCGCCACCGCACCCAATCCCCGCAGCGTTTCCTGATGCTGCTCCACGTATTTGGGATGCGTAAAGAAATAAACAGGCACTGAAATCCCCGCTTCCTTAAACCGGGGCATCATTTTCATGCCCGCCTCCTTGTCTCCAAAACGCGACACATCAGAAATAATGATGTCGAATGTCTGCTTTTGCAGCGTTTCCAGGGCTAGGGTCGTGCTCGTGGCATTGACGAAGCGAATGGGGAATTCTTTGCTCGTTTTTTCCTGAAAATCCTTGTTATTCCCAGGCAAATCATCCACCCAAAGCACCCAAAAATACTTGATGGTTTCAGCGGGCACCTCAGGCAAGTTTCGAAACAAGCTCCGCCCCACAGCATCCTCAATATCCGAGATCGCTACCCCGGCATCCAATACATCTTGTCGCAGTTTTTCTTGCATGGCTGACAACCGTTCTTTGTCGGGATTCTCCAACAACGCGTAGCGCTCATGATCGAACAAAGCCACAGTGTAAGCACGGTCTTTTTCGGCGTAGGAACCTTCCGGCGGCCTGTTTTCTCCCAATTGCAATACTTCCAACAATTGCCGCCGCACCTCGGCGGCATTGGCTGCGGGAAGTCCCTTTCGCAAGTCCTGCCGATATTCTGACGGGATATAGCCCTGCCGCAACCAAGCCAAGCGGCTCAGGCGCAACAAATGCAAGTGCCAAAGCTGCGTCCGCAGCGATTCGTCTGGAACATCGACCGCTGAAATGGCTTCGTCGTGCAGTATTTTGGTCAACTGCCAGTAAATTTCCGGGTACACCGCGATGGCACAAAGCCAGGTATATCCCTGCCGCCCCAGGTACACCTTCAGGTTTTTGATATGCTTTTCAATGGTTTCAGCGGTGCCATCGAAGTCCTGAAAACTGGGTGGCACCGGTTCTGGGCATTCCGTTTTCCAGTAATAAGGCTTATATGAAATGCGGTTTTTCCACTGCCCCATCAGGCTGCCCAGCCCAACCACATTGGCGGGCGCTACGGGGAACAGCTGATGTATGGCCAGTTCCGCATCGCCCCAATTGGCGGTGCTGCGGGTATTGAGCATGGCCACAGCCGACCACTGCTCCCGCAGCTCAAAAGCCAGCACAGAAGGGTAGCGGTGTATTTTGGTATTTACCTGGTCCGGTTTGTTGCTGGGTTCCCGGGTGACCGCCAACAGCCCATCCGGCTCGCCAATGAGGATGAGCCGGCTCCCTGAAAAGCTCGCATTCAGTCGATCGATCGTCGTATAACTGGCAGGATCGCGGCGCTCTTTCCAGCACTTTTGTGGAAAGCGGTCGTAGAAATAATACTCAACGTCGAGGTCGCGGCGCTGCAGTTCGGTCGCCAAATCGGCGTAAAAACCCGCCAAATGATCGCGAACGCTTTTTTGCTCAATCAAGAACAAATACTGCGGTGCTTTCTTGCGGCGACGGCGGGCAAAATGCGGCGCACCGCCCGCCTCAATGGTTTTTTTGATGGTATTCGGGATGTCCCACTCCTCCGCTCCGGTCAATTCTTTTTCCCGCATGGGCCGCACCACGGCTTCCAATTCCGGCAAGTTCCAGGGCCGGTAGCCATCGTCGCGGAAATGCAATTCCACGGTAATGGGGCCAGAGCGGGCGGCTTTTACAGCATCGGTGCGGTGGCTCCCTTTGAGGGGTTCTTTTGTAGCAGGCTTGGGACTTTCGGGATTGGGTGTCTCCGGTGTTTTGCTCTCAGGCGTTTCCGCCTTTTTTTCAACTGGCGAGATGGGCTCCTGGTCGGCATCCGGCAAAAAACGGCTGAGAAAAGTATCAAAAATTCCGTAAAACTTGGCCTGTTCTGCTTCGGATTGACACACCAGCGCTGAAATCTTGAATTTCAATTGCTCGGGCAACGTCTCCACAGGCAGTTGATTGAGCAGCGCCAGCAGCCGCAAGCGCATGGGGGTGCCCACGCGGTCGCGCGCGAAGCCCGCCGACACCAACTCATCGAGCAAGGCATCGAGCCGCAGTACTATTTGCTGCTCTGTGGGCGATATGTTGGGTTGCTCAGGCACTAGGTTTGAGATATTTGATGACTTCATCCATGTATTTCCGCGCTTTGGTGAAATACATGGGGTCTGTTACAGGGAATTCGTCGGTGGGCAGGGCTTCTTTAAACATTAGGTCGCACCATTCCACCAGGTCGCCTTCTTCAATCAGGGGCAATTTTTCAAAATACTCCACACGTTCCGGAAAATCCTTTTTCAGGTTCGCATACATTTTGGCAAAATTTTCCAAGGCTTCTTTTTGTTCAGGTCGGTCGGTGTGCACCAGGAAAAACAGCACGACAATGCGCTCGCCGATTTGCTGGCGCATGGTGGCGCTATATTCCTTCAAGTAAAACCGGAACAGGTTTTCGACGCCGTTTTTCCAAAAAGGCTTGTAAATTTTATGGCAAATCAGGAACAGCGTATCGTCGCTGAATTTCTGGCCGGAGGTGTTGAGCAATTGTTCTCGGTAAATTTCCTGTAAATGCAAGAGCGGCTTCTTTTCATCGCCCGGCAGGTCAAAAAAATCGGCATCCGGGAATTTGAGTCCATCAACGCGGGGGTTAAAACCGATGCAAATTTCCGGCACAACGTATTTTTCAAAACGTTGCAACAGGTCGGGGATGCCATCGGCGTTTTGTCCGGTGACAAAAATGAAATTGGGCTCCGGGTACTGCCCCTGTACTTTTCCGCGCAGGATATTTCGAAGCACCCGAGCTTGTGGCTCCCGGTCGCAAAGCAGGTAGCAGTCGTCGTGAAAGTGCCCGCCACTGACGGGCGTTGTTTTATCCAGGTCGGTGATGGGGTTGGCAGGTTGGGCGAGCGTTTCAATTTGCCATTCGGCAAAAGTTTGCCCTAACACCACGGGGTCTCCGTCGATGCGGTAAATTTCTTTTGGGGTATTGGGGGTTATGGCAAAATTGCCCCGTTTGGTAGGGTGCAGCAAGGTGTCATTTTTGATATTGCCGTTTGCATCAAAAAGCTGCGTTATATCCTTGCTTTTAAACGACCGCAGGGTGTTGTCGAACGCTTTTTGCAGGCTCAGGCCCGTTTCTTTGTTGAAAAGTTTGTCGTAAAACAGCTTGGCAAACGCAAATGCGTAGCCGTCTTCCAAGGGCAGGGTAGTGGAAATAACGACAGGGATTCCTTGGGCGCGCAGGTAGGCAGATTGGTCTTCAGTGGAACAGCCATTCAAAAAGACGAGCCGCAGTGCGTGGGCATCCTGGGCAATAATTTGGGAGAAAACCTGCATATCGGTCAGGAACACTTCTTCTGAAAACCCGTCGTTCAGTTCAATGGAAGCGCCGCCTGCGTGGCCTGCGAAGTGAAAAATCAGAATAGCCCGGCCCAGCAATACAATTCTGTCTTCCAGTTGTTTCTGGCTGGCTTTTTCCAGGGGGTCTATTTTGCAACGGGTTTTTTGTACCAATTCGGTGATAGCCTTCAACTCCGCCGTGACTTGCAGCGGTTTGTTCTGGTTGAAAGAATATGCCACCATGATGGTATCTGCCATGGTAAGGGTATTTGGCGCGGGTGTTGGTTAGGCGTTTTCCGAAGGTTGCATAGGCAAGGATTTGCCCAATTTCTCCAAATCCTCTTTATTTTTCAGCAAAACAGGCATGGTATCCCATAAATCCTGGAACACCGCAGCGTCGGGCTTCTCTTTTTTTCTTTCCTGCAGCAGCTTGTCCCAATCCACTTTCCGGCGCTCCAGGCTTTCCATCCATTTTATCAGTTCCGCCGTAGCGGGTTTTTTGATCGGCCCCATTTCGCGCAAGTTCCGGAAAAAATCCACCACAGCATCCAGGTGTTTGAGGTAGCTGGCGCTGACATTGGCTTTGGCCCGCAATATCTTTTTCAAATCTTCTTTGTCGGGGAAAGGGATGTGGTAGAACACACAGCGGCGCAAAAAAGCATCGGGCAGGTTTTTCTCCGAATTGCTGGTGAGCAGCAGGAATGGCGGCTCGATGGCAGCCTTTTCATTCTTAGCCTGGCGCGGCAAGCGAATGTTGTCATTGGCATCCAGGTCTATGTTTTTTCGGCCAAAAGGGGTCGAAAAGTCAAAGCCTTCGAAGTCTTTCCGCGTAGCTTCTTCCACCCGAAATGCAAATTGCTCAAATTGAAACAGCACATCGTTGGGAAAATCGCGGGGCGCTTTGTCTATTTCATCCACCAGCACTACCGTCCGCGAAGCCCCTTCTTTGGCCTGTAAAATGGCCTTGCCCATGGCTTCGAAGGTAATAAAATTCAAAGGGTTGGATATTTCCGCCCGGCTGCCGAAGTGCCGAATAGCATCGTATCGGTAAAACAAGTCCTTGGCCTGGGAAGTGGTCTTGGTATCGAAACGGTGCACGATGCCGCTGTTGAGCATTTCAGCGCCTGCAATCCATTTGGCAAGTTCGGTTTTTCCGGTGCCAGGCTCGCCCGTCACCAACAAGGGCATGTGCAGGTCGCGGGCGACTTCCACCGCCGCACGCAGCCCAGGGTCGGGGAAATAGATGTTTTCGTTCATGTAAAATTTGGCCTTAGATGCTGATTGTTTAGGGCAAAAATAGAAAAAGGTTTCAGGTTTCAGGTTTCAAAGTTTCAGGTTTACACGATCTCTGGTTGCTTTGAAACTGTATCTCAAATTTACAACAAATCGCGTAAACCTGAAACATTGAAACCTGAAACCCGAAACCTCCCTTTTTTTACCATGCGGGTGCAACTTCGAACACAATGCTCTCCTCCGTCTTCGGATGCACAACCTTCAATCGCTCCGCATGCAGCATTATCTCATGCTCTTTCAATGGTTTCCCACCATAAGCCACATCGCCCACGACCGGGCAGCCGATATGGGCCAGTTGGGCGCGGATTTGGTGAAAGCGGCCTGTGACCGGGCGAATTTCCAATTCAGCTTGCTTGCCAATCATTTTCAACACCGTATATGAAAGCTCACAGGGCTGACTGCCTTTTACTTGCGTGTCGGCAATGATGGCTCTCTTGCCGTCTTCCGATTTTTTCAGGAAATGTTTCAGTGTTCCGGTTTCGGCGGCAGGAGCTTTTTCCACTACTGTACGGTATGTTTTTTCCGTCTCCCTGCGTTCAAATTGCCCCATCAGGTGGGTGAGCGCAGCTTTTGTCTTGGCAAAAACCAGCACACCACTGGAAGCGCGGTCGAGCCGATGCACGGAACGGAGGTAGGGTGTAGGTTTCAGTCGCTTGGAACTGGAATTTTCATTCAGGCTATTGGTAAAATACATCAGTGCCTCCGTTTCTGCCGAAGGGTGCTTATGGGTGCCACTTTCGGTGGAAAGGCCCGCAGGTTTGTTTAGGACAAGGAGGTAATAATCTTCAAAAATAATCTGCATGGATATGGGTGTGGAATGGAAACTTTTTGATTCAAGGTCAAAGGTTTGTCGCTAAACGCCAAATATTGTTAAAATTTACTCATAAAATTAAAATAGTTTTGCATTTGCTCTCCAGAAAGCGCTGATGTCTATCCAAATTCATGAACATGAAAAAGTTATTTACGCGCCTTCCCTTTTTTGCCTGCTTGTTTACTGCGACAACAGTGTTGGCACAAACCAATGTAACGCACCTGTCGACGGTTACTTTTAGCAACCAACGGCTTTCGAATGTATGGGGCTACACGTCCTCCAGCGGCGCAGAATACGCCCTTGTTGGCGGTTTTCAAGGTACGACCATCATTGATATTTCCAACCCTTCCGCGCCTGTAACCATTACTACCATAGCAGGCCCACTCAGCGATTGGCGGGAAATAAAAACCTACGAAAATTATGCTTATGTAGTGTCGGAAGGCGGTAGCGGCGTTCAAATTATTGATTTGAGCAACCTTCCAAACAACAACCCTTCAACCTATAACTACTTTTGTAATGTGCCTGGTTTTGGCGACATGACCAAAGGCCATGCCCTGCACGTAGACGTAACCGCTGGGTTTCTGTATGTCTATGGGAGCAATATAAACCTTGGCCGACCTGTCGTCATTAACCTGGAAACCGACCCCTACAACCCGACTTATGCTGGCAGACTCGCCGCACTTGCCTATGCCCACGATGGCTATGCTGACGATAATTTTATGTACGCTGGGCATATCTATGCCGGGCAGTTTTCTATTGTCGACTTCACCAATAAATCCAGCCCGGTGGTGATTGCCACCCAGCCTACTCCCGGCGCTTTTACCCATAATACCTGGCTTTCCGGGAGTACCCTTTTTACCACCGATGAGGTGACCGGGTCTTTTTTAACCTCCTACGACATTTCCAACACCAATAACATCCGGGAACTGGATCGTATCCAGAGCAATCCAGGTTCCGGGGTCATTGCGCACAATACCTACATTCGCAACAATTATGCAGTAACCTCCTGGTACAAAGATGGTTTTACCATCGTGGATGTTGACCGCCCGGCCAACATGGTCCAGGTAGGCAACTATGATACTTATCCCAATGATTCGGGCAATGGATTCGAAGGCTGTTGGGGAGTGTACCCATATTTCCCTTCTGGCACCATCATCGCTTCTAACATTCGAAAACTTAACACGAATAATGGTGAGTTGATGATTTTTTCTGCCAATTATGTGCGGGGCTGTTATTTGGAAGGTACAGTTCGCAATACTGCTGGCAACCCGCTTACCAATGCAAAGGTGGAAATACTGAACACAAGCAGCCTGGAAACTGTAAACAACATTGGGGAATACAAAATGGGATTATTAACCCCTGGTACATACACCACACGTGCCAGTAAACAAGGTTATTTTCCCCAAGACTTTGTGGTCGACCTTGGTACTGGTCAGTTGGTGATCCAGGATTTCACCCTGGCCCAAATCCCACTGCCAGTAGAGCTGACCAAATTTGAGGTACAGGCCGAAGATTACACGGCGTTGCTCCGCTGGGAAACTGCCACGGAGGTTAACAATGCTGGGTTTGAGGTTCAATATGCCTCGGATGCATTGTCTTGGGAGCCAATTGGTTACGAGAAGGGAAACGGAGAAATAGCGGGCAAATATTCCTTTCGGAGCAAAACCCTGAAACCGGGCGTGCATTATTTCAGGCTGAAACAAATCGATCTTGATGGCAAATTTAAATTTATCGATTGGGTGTCGTGCGTCATTGAACGCAGCGGGCTTCAATTGGCACTACAACCCAATTTGGTACAAGACCAAAGCACCCTAAAAATCCATGCTGCCCAATCCGGCGACGTACACGTTGAACTTTTTTCAGCCAACATGCAATCTCTGGGACAGCAATGGACTTTCAGCGTGGAAAAAGACTTTGAAACGCAGCTGCAATTGCAACATTTACCCACTGGGAAATATTTCCTGATGGCACAAAGTGGGCAAGAGCGGGCAGCTATTGCTTTTATCAAAAGTTAGTACGGTAGTTTGATTGTCCGTTTCAAAGAATCTAACAAAATGTAAAAGGGTGGATATGGTCTTTTTAACACGAAGTTTGTCAGACTGCTTACCTTTGCAGCTTCATTTTCTGTTTTTGGGCTAAAATCCCCTGTAACATGAAGTTTTTTTACATCGCAAGTCAAATTTTACAATAATATGGTGGGCAGTCTAACCCAAAAGAGCGCAAAACTCAAGCGCATTTTTATTGAACCCAAACTTCCTGAAACCCTTAGTCCTCTCGCTGAGTTAGCCCAAAATCTTTGGTGGTCTTGGGATCATGAAGCGATCGAATTATTCAAAAATATTGATGCACAGGCATTTGAAGCGCATCATTACAACCCGCTTGCTTTGCTCGATGAGTTGAGCACGGAGAAAGCGCAGGCATTAATTGCCGACAAGCAATTTGTTGCTAAAATGAAGCAGGTGCATGCCCGATTTCACGCTTATTTGAATGAAGCCCCGAAAAAAAAGCAACCCCAAATCGCTTATTTCTGCATGGAATACGGCTTACATCAGTCCTTACGACTGTACTCAGGTGGCCTCGGGGTACTCGCTGGAGATTATTTAAAGGAAATTAGTGACCGCAATGCCAATTTTATTGCAGTCGGCATGCTGTACCGCTACGGTTACTTTCAGCAGGGTCTTTCCATGAGTGGCGAGCAAATTCATACCACAGAACCCGCTAAATTCACCCAACTTCCCATTCAACCTGTGCGCGACGAGCGCGGCGAATGGATAAAAATCCACGTCAACCTCAGTGGTCGCACCGTATGGGCAAAAGTGTGGGTGCTGCCAGTTGGCAGGATGCCGCTGTACCTGCTCGATACCGATATTGATGATAATGCCTGGGAAGACCGCAGCATTACGCACCAACTCTACGGTGGCAACAATGAACACCGCTTGAAGCAAGAGCTGCTGCTCGGCATCGGCGGGTTAAGGGCTGTCAAGGCCATGAAAATTGAACCAGACCTTTTCCACCTCAATGAAGGCCACGCCGCGTTCCTTGGCTTGGAACGCTTGCGCAACTACATGAAAGAGCAAGGTTTGTCGTATCCCGAGGCCCTCGAAGCCGTGCGCACCACCCAACTTTTCACCACGCATACCCCTGTTCCAGCTGGTCACGATACTTTTTCGGAGACCATGCTGAAGGAGTATATTTTCGAGTACACCTACGCGCTCGATGTTTCATGGGACGACTTGATGGGCCTTGGCAGGGTACACCAGGAAAACCATGACGAGCTTTTTAATGTGAGCCACCTCGCCATCCGTACTTCCCAGGAAGTAAATGGCGTTAGCCGACTCCACGGAGCCGTGAGCCAGAAAATGTTCCGCGAGCTCAACCCCGATTACCACCACACCGAAAGCCATATTGGATACGTGACCAACAGCGTTCACTTCCCCACATGGGTCGCCGGTGAGTGGCTTGAATTTTACCAGAAAAAATTAGGGGAAGGAATATTGCAACAGCAATCGGACAAGAAAATTTGGCAAAAAATTCAAAAGGTTCCTGCTGCTGAAATCATGGACATCCGGCGCTTGCTGAAAAAACGCCTGCTCGATTGGGTGCGCAAACACCTCGCCGATGACCTGATGCGCCGTGGTGAAAACCCGCGCAGCACCTTTGAAATGGTGAACGCAATCAAAGATGGTGCCCTGGTTTTTGGTTTTGCACGCCGCTTTGCTACGTACAAACGCGCCACGCTGCTCTTTTCCAATGAAGCCCGACTGGCCGAAATTGTGAACAACCCCAGCAAACCGGTGATTTTCCTGTTTGCCGGTAAAGCACACCCTGCCGACAAAGGCGGCCAGGAGTTTATACGCCTTATTTATAACATCACCAAAAACCCGCTTTTCCGGGGTAAGGTTATTTTCCTGGAAAATTACAGCATGGAAATGGCCAAGCTGCTCACGCAGGGGGTGGATGTATGGCTCAACAACCCCACACGGCCCAAGGAAGCCTCCGGAACCAGTGGCATGAAAGCCGTGATGAATGGTGTCATGAACTTCTCCGTGCTCGACGGCTGGTGGTGTGAAGGCTATAAACCAGGTGCAGGATGGGCCTTGCCAGAGCTTGACACGTATGAAGACGCCAATTTGCAAAACGAGCTGGACGCAGAAACAATTTACAACCTGCTCGAAAACGAAATCGTCCCAGGCTATTACGATCAGGATAAAAACGGCGTGAGTGAAAGCTGGGTGCAGCATATAAAAAATACCATTGCAGAAATAGCCCCCGAATTCGTTATGGGACGCATGCTGGACGACTACCAGTCTCGTTTTTATGGAAAACTCTGGGAACGCAGCCAGCACCTGCTTCGTGATAATTTCAAGGAAGTACGCGAGTTGACCGTGTGGAAAGCCAGGGTGAAAAACGCCTGGAAAGCCATCGAACTCATTGATTTGCAAGCCCCGGACACTTTTAACCGATCGCTTCCGCTGGGTTCAGCTTTTGAAGCCAGCGCTCGCTTGCACCTGCAAGACCTGTCACCCGACGACCTCGGTGTGGAAGTGGTGTTTTACAAAAGAATATCGGAAGAGGAAATGGAGCTGATTTATACCCACGAAATGACGCTTAAAGACAGTCACGGAGCAGAAGCAACCTACGAATGCAGTTTCAATCCCAGCACGGCTGGCGTGTTTGAGTATGGTTTCCGGGTGTTCCCGAAGCATAAGTTGTTGCCGCATCGGCAGGATTTTGGGCTGGTACGGTGGCTGTAGGAGTGCGGATTTTGGAATTCGGAATGCGGAATGCGGATTTTGGAATGCGGAATGTAGGGCTTGTCCTTAATGCAGTACTGGATTGCCTCAACGCGATTTATCGGTAGCGCGGCATTTATGCCGCCAGTCCAAGGCCATTCATGGCCGCATTAACCGGGGTAGACCGCCACCGACTAAAGCAGGCAAAATGCAGCAATGGGATAAAACCTAAGATTTGGCTTAACTTTGTTTTTTCAGGAAAATCCTGAAAACGTATTGTCGCTATTCATTTACTGAAATGCATGTTTAACAAACACCTCCTTTTTCTTGGGCTGCTGCTGCCAATTGTTTTGTCGGCACAGCGCATCCCGCATACCGATATTTTGCTGTTCAATGGCAGCAAAAACAGCGAGGGCATTTGGCAGGCAAGCGCGCCGCGTTTTTTGACGGCCTTTAATCCAAAAGGCTACAACAATCAACCTAAGTTTTTCGCAGACAACGAATTATGGTTGACGGTTCAGACACCTGACGACACCACGCAAACTGAAATTTACGCGCTGGACTTATTGTTGAAAAAAGTGAACCGCATGACTGCCACGCCGCTGACAGCGGAATATTCCCCGACCCCCGTGCCGGGCGGCCAGCGCTTTTCTGCCGTTCGTGTGGAAGCGGACGGACACCAGCGCCTGTGGTCTTTCCCCCTCGATCGCTCCGACAACGGCAGGCCAGAATTCCCAGACTTGCTCAACGTTGGCTACCATTGTTGGCTCCGCGATACCTTGGTGGCATTTTTTATTGTTGGTGAAAATGGCGCGCCGCATACCTTGCAATGTGCTGGCACCAGGGCACAAAAACCAGTCCGCCTTGCGTCCAACATCGGGCGTTGCCTGCTAAAAACTTCCGACAACAAATTAGCGTTTGTTCAAAAACCCACGGAGCAAACCTGGTTTATAAAAATCTGGGATCCGGTGACCAATGTGCAGGAAATCGTCATAAAAACATGCACCGAGAGCGAAGACTTTGCCCTGATGCCCGATGGAACCTATCTGATGGGTGAAGGCTCGAGACTTTATTTTTTCAAACCCGGCCGCGACACAGATTGGAGGGTGATGGCCGACTTTAGTAAATACGGCGTGAAAAAAATTACCCGCCTAGCAGCTGGAAAAGATGGCAAACTGGCCGTGGTGGTAGAATGATCCAACTGCCGGGCGCGGCACTAGATATAAAAGACAATAATCCAAATTCATTCAGCGTACATGCCATTCGGAATTTTTTGGAACATTGACACCAAATAAATTCAATATGATATTAAATACACGATTCAGCATCCTTACCCTATTCCTGTTCTTTTTAGCACAGCCCATTTTTAGTCAAAACAAGTGGTACGATTGTTCCCGGCTATTTGTCTCTCCCGACCAAAATTACGGCATAAGATGCTCCACAGAAGCCGGTAATGCCGGATGTGCCGTCACCGTACTCAGCCTAATGGGAAAAGGCATCACAGATTCCATTATTGTCAGCCGAACTTCTGCCAAACAATGCGTACAGCCCCGCTTCTTTTGGTCAAAATCGGCACCACTCCTGATCGTTGAAACCAGCAAAGGTGTTTTTGGCTGCGACGGTGCCCGTACCACTCAAATTTTCGACCTGGAGACAAAAGAATTGCTTTCTTCTACCGACGGCCAATTGTTCCTGTATGATGAAAAACGAGACTTGGTGATTCTCTACAATGGCCATGAAGAGCGTGATCTTCTGAGCGGAACCAAAAAGTTTTGGTTCAACCTGGATGCCTACTTCGTGAACACCAATGCCAAATATCCGATTTGTTCCCTGGAAACTTACCCTGTTGATTGCAGCGACGATTTTGAGCTTAAATTTGACCGGAATACGGCAAACATGATCAACATCAAGTTTCTGGACAACCAGAATCGGATGAAGAGTTCGGAGTTTAAGATTCGGTATTAGTAGTTCAGGCTGATAAAGCTTTTAAAACGAGTACGTTTCTATAAAATTTGGGTACAAACACCACCAGCACCCCAAGCGAAAGCCGTACTTTTGCCGACAATTTTTTTTAGAAATGTCGACAGCGCTCAGCACTTTCCAACAAGCCATCACCACTGGTATTCCCCCCGAACTCCCGTCCCCCCAACCCCTCGACCCCTCAGTCAGCCATGCGCCACGCCGTGTGATCGAGGGCGTATTGTCCCAAAAAGACAAGGAACTTGCCTTGGCCAATGCCCTGCGCTATTTCCCCACGGAATGGCACCAAGAGCTGGCGGCGGAGTTTGCCGACGAGTTGCAGCGCTACGGACGTATTTACATGTACCGTTTCCGGCCGGATTATGGCATGTATTCCCGGCCTGTGAACGAATATCCTGCTCGTTGCCGCCAGGCTGCCGCCATTATGTTGATGATCCAGAACAACCTGGACCGGAAAGTGGCCAAACACCCGCACGAACTCATCACGTATGGTGGTAATGGTGCCGTGTTCCAAAACTGGGCGCAATACCTGCTCACCATGCAATACCTCTCGGAAATGACGGAAAATCAGACACTCGTGCTGTATTCCGGCCACCCGATGGGCTTGTTCCCCAGTCACCCCGATGCCCCGCGCGTGGTGGTAACCAACGGCATGATGATCCCCAATTATTCTTCCAAAGACGACTGGAACCGCTACAACGCCCTCGGGGTGACGCAGTACGGGCAAATGACCGCAGGCTCTTTTATGTACATCGGGCCGCAAGGTATTGTGCACGGCACCACCATTACGTTGCTGAATGCCGGGCGAAGGCTTGGCCTGGGTGATGACCTGGGCGGTCGCATATTCGTTACTTCTGGGCTCGGCGGCATGAGCGGCGCACAAGCAATTGCAGCTGTCATCACCGGTTGTGTGGGCATCATCGCCGAGGTGGATGGCGAGATGGTGCAGCAGCGCCTTACAGATGGCTACGTCAAAAAAGAAAACGTTTTTAAGGATTTGGATGCGCTGATTGTGGCACTGGAACAGGCGCGTAACAACAAAACCGCCGTTACCCTGGTCTATTACGGCAACATTGTGGACTTGTGGGAGCGCTTCGTACGCGACAACGTTACGATAGAAATGGGTTCCGACCAAACCTCCTGCCACAACATCAATGACATGGGCTATTGCCCCGTTGGCTACACATTTGAAGAAGCTAAAAAGCTGTTAATCAGTGATAAAGCAAAATTTATCGAAGAAATCCGCAAAACCTTGTGTCGCCACGTTGATGCCATTAATATTATGGCTGACCGGGGTATGTACTTCTGGGATTACGGCAATGCCTTTCTAAAAGAGGCTGGTGACGCTGGTGCAAATGTTTTTGCCACAGAAACGGCACCAACCGAACAACAAACAACGAACAACGAACAACCTTTCAGGTACGCTTCCTACGTAGAAGACATCATGGGCCCCATGTGTTTCGACTACGGTTTTGGCCCTTTCCGCTGGGTTTGTTGCTCTGGCGACATCGCCGATTTGAAAAAAACCGACCAGATCGCAGGCGATGTTTTGGCACAAATGCTGGAAGAAGCGCCCGACGAAATCAAGGGCCAAATACGCGACAACCTGAACTGGATTCGTACGGCTGAGGTCAATTTGCCCGTCGTGGGTTCCTTTTCCCGCATTTTGTACGCCGATTCAGAGGGCAGGATGCGCATCAGCAAGGCGTTCAACGATGCCATTGCCAGTGGGGTGTTGAAAGGCCCGGTCGTGCTTGGCCGCGACCACCATGATGTGAGCGGCACCGATTCCCCTTTCCGGGAGACGGCCAATATTTACGATGGCTCGCGTTTTACAGCAGATATGGCCGTGCACAACGTAATCGGTGATTCCTTTCGAGGGGCTACCTGGGTGAGTTTGCACAATGGCGGTGGCGTAGGTTGGGGCGAAGTCATAAACGGCGGCTTTGGCATGGTGCTTGACGGCTCGCCAGATGCTGATAGACGCTTGCACAGCATGTTGTTTTGGGATGTGAACAACGGTATCTCACGCCGCGCCTGGGCACGCAACCCGCACGCGATCAGCACGTTGAAGAGGACAATGGAGCAGTATCCTGAGTTGAAAGTGACGGTACCGTTTTTGGCAGATGAGGCAATAATAAAAAAGGCTTTCCTGTAGCTTTCATCTCGGCTTTAATTTAACTACTTGCCCTGAAGGGGCAAAATCATTAAATTTGGGCAACGCCCAAATAGTATCCAGATATAATGACAAAAATAAAAATAGGCACATCCATCAACAAGCAGGCCTTATGGCAGGCCGAATACACCCAGGCTGCCCTCGCCCGCATTGGCCAGGAAAGCGAAATAGTGCAGATAAATACACCGAACCCCTCGGTAGTAGGCAGCGATCATAAAGCCATTGCCGATGCCCTGTTGCGCGGCGAGGTTGATGTGGCTGTTTATGCCCTGGACGAAGTTTCCATTCAGCAGCCAGAAGGCTTGGTCATTACCGCCGTCTCTCAACGAGAAGACCCAGTGGATTGGCTGGTTTTACGCAAGGAGGCCTTTGTGTCAACTGAAATTTTTAAAGTAAAAAAAGGGGGCGTACTGGGGGCTGCTTCCAAGGCACAAAAAGCACAAATGCTTGACTATCGGCCAGATGTACAGATAACAGACCTTTTAGAAGACTCCTTTTTACGGCTCGAAAAACTGCACGCAGGAAACTATGACGCAATTTTCCTGGCAGCAGTGGATGTAAAGCGCCTGAGTTTAGACCTTTCAGACTTCGAAATTGTGGTGCTAAACCCGAGGGAGTTTGTTCCTGGTATAAGTCAGGGTGTTCTAGCCTGGCAATGCAACCGCGATGACCTGGCAACACGGCGGATATTTAAGCAAATCCACCATTCGGAGGTTTCGGCTTGCACCAATATTGAACGAAAGGTGCGGCAACTCATGGAAAGCGATTCCCTTACGGTGCATTGCGCCCGTGATGCAGGCGGGAATTTCCATATCAATGCTGCTTACGAGATCAATGGTGAAATGCGGCGCAAGCATCTTTCTTCTAGCACGAGTATTGGGGTGGCGGAGAAAATTGTTGCTGGCTTGAAAAGCTAAACACGTTTTCTTAACACATAGACACATAGAAAACATAGGTTTTGAGTACGTATAGCTATGTTTTCTATGTCCCTATGTGTCTATGTGTTGAAAAAAACTATGTGTTGAAAAAATACTACGTGATGAAACCCGCAATCGCCGCCGCCAGCCGCGCATTATTCAACACCAACTGCACATTCGTCTCCAAGCTCTTTCCCCCGCTCAGGTTTTCAATCCGCGACAACAGAAACGGCGTGAGTTTTTTCCCGCTGACACCTTGTTGCGCCGCTTCTTTAACTGCCTCAGCGATGGTTTTTTCGATAACATCCGCATCTATTTGGTATTGCTCCGGCACCGGGTTAGCTATGAGCACCCCGCCCTGAAGCCCCAATTCCCACTTAATTTTCAACAAACGCCCAATTTCAGCAGGCGAATCAAGTCGATAATCCACGCCAAAACCGGAGCGACGGGTAAAAAAAGCTGGAAATTCATCCGTTTGGTAGCCCAACACCGGCACTCCCTGTGTTTCAAGGTATTCCAGGGTGAGCCCAAGGTCGAGAATACTTTTGGCCCCTGCACTGACCACGGCCACAGGTGTTTGGGCCAGCTCCTGCAAATCAGCGGAAATATCCATCGTCGTGGCAGCACCGCGATGTACGCCGCCAATGCCCCCTGTTGCAAAAATACGAATGCCCGCCAGGTGTGCAATAATCATGGTGGAAGCCACCGTTGTAGCGCCGTGCTGGCCTTTGCTGACCAAATACGGCAAATCGCGGCGACTGGCTTTTGGGATGCGGGGCCCTGCTTTACCCAAAAAATCAATTTCTGCTTCAGACAGTCCGGCCTTTAGTTTCCCATGTAGAATGGCACAAGTAGCGGGCACAGCACCGCCTTCGCGTATCGTTTTTTCAACCAAATAAGCGGTCTCCACATTCTGCGGATAAGGCATGCCATGCGCGATGATAGTGCTTTCGAGCGCTACGACTGGGCGCTTTTCAGCGATCGCGGTGCGGACTTCTTCAGATAGGATCAGGTGTGCCATATAAGCGGTTGGGGAAGAACAAAGAGCAAGTTACACCTAGAAGTTTGGTAACAGTGCTTGGCTAAAAAAACAGAACAAAACATCAATCTTTTCGAGTGCCAACCTCGCAGGTTTTCCTCCTGCGAGGTTTTTCGCCGAGGGTTAGGGGAAATAAAAAAAGCCATCACTTTCGCGATGGCTTCTTGCGCTCCCTCAAGGACTTGAACCTTGGACCTACGGATTAACAGTCCGCCGCTCTAACCAACTGAGCTAAGGGAGCATTTTTGCCCTCAAAAAAAATTGTTTCCTTCAAAAGCGGCGGCAAAGGTATGTTCAGCCCATAGATTTTACAACCTTTGCAGGGCAATTTTTTTTAAAAATAATGCGCACCGTAGAAAAACACTCGAAAATGCGCTTTCTCAAAATTTTACACTTCAAATCATGAGTCTTTTAGCAGTAGGCACTGTCGCATTCGATGACATTGAGACCCCAACTGGTCGCGCCGAGATGGTTGTTGGCGGAGCGTGCACCTATATTACCCTGGCGGCCTCTTATTTTGTAAAACCTGTGCGCATCGTTTCGGTGGTGGGTGACGACTTCCCAGCGGAAACATTGAAGTACCTGGAAAGCCGGGGTGCCGACTTGGAAGGCTTGCAAATCAAGAAAGGCCAAAAGTCGTTTTTTTGGGCTGGTCGCTACCACAGCAACTTCAATTCCCGAGATACCCTCGACACCCAACTCAATGTCCTGGCCGATTTTGATCCGGTGTTGCCCGCAAGCTACCGCAACTCCGATTACCTGATGTTGGGCAACCTCGTGCCAGCCATTCAAATGCAAGTGCTGGAACAAATGGAAAAACGCCCAAAACTCGTGGCACTCGATACCATGAACTTCTGGATGGACGTGGCGCTTGACGACCTGAAAGCGGTACTGAAGAAAGTAGACGTGCTCACCATCAACGATGAAGAAGCCCGGCAGCTTTCCGGTGAACACTCGCTGCTCAAGGCCGCAAAAGTGATTCACGGCATGGGGCCTAAAAACCTTATTATCAAAAAAGGGGAACACGGTGCCCTGTTGTTTCATGATGGAGAAATTTTCTTTGCACCAGCTTTGCCGCTGGCAGAAGTGATTGACCCTACCGGCGCAGGCGATACTTTTGCCGGCGGATTTATTGGCTGGCTGGCAAAAACAGACGACCTTTCCTTTGCAAACATGAAACGCGCCGTCATTTACGGCTCGGCCATGGCATCCTTCTGTGTGGAAAAATTCAGCATTGAGCAGTTAAAAGGATTGACGCAAGAGATGATCCAATCCCGGGTGCGGCAATTCGCAGATCTGGTACATTTTCAAATATGAAGGAGGTGATTCATGCGCAGTAGTCATCCTGATTTTTTTGGATTTGCCAGTGTTGTTTATGCAGGGAGAAGCCAAGTGGGGCTAAATTTGTCATACTTTTCGGGGTTGTGTCAAATGCATTACTATTGAAAATGTAGCCAAGTTTTATTTCGAATTTCTTGGCGAAGACCTTCCAGGGTTTTTAAAACCTGGAAGGTCTAACGCTCGAATAGAATTAAATTTTGTTGACTATCCCGGCCCAACCCTTCTGACACAACCCCAAGAGCCATTTGGTCGGACGATGAAAAATCGGCAGACCAATAAGTACAAACAAATGCCTAAATTTATTCAGTTTTAAAACTAAACCACCCAATTATGTTTGAAGGAATGTTGGAGAACCTCCAAAAACAACAGGAAGAAATGCAGCAAAAGCTGTCTACCATCATCGTGGAAGCCGAATCCGGCGACGGTGCCGTGAAAGTGGAAGCCACAGCCAATATGCGTATTGACAACCTGAAAATTGATGCTTCTAAACTGGATATCACCGACTTGGAACAAGTGGAAGACCTTTTGCTGGTCGCCATTAACAGGGCGCTGGAATTGGCCGCCAGTGCAGCAGACATGGAAGCCAATAAACTGATGCAAGGAATGATGCCGCCAGGAGGGCTTGGGAATCTTTTGAAACCTTAAGTTGGCTCGAAGGCTTTTTTTGGCAAAACGGATGATCCAGTTTTGACTTGAGGCAACAAAATGCGCTCTCTTAGCGTCTCCATATACTGTGCGCCCCGGTTTTCAGGGTGTCCCCGTTTAAATACAAAACCTAAAATTCGATTCTAATGCGATTTTTTATCCTATTCTTTTTCATGCTTCTCTTGAGCGCTACATCATCCGCCCAAGCGGTTTCCGACAAGTTGGAAGCTTATTTTTCATTTGATCAGTGCAAGGGCACCGACGACAGTGGCAACGGCTCCACCGCTGCGCTGAAAGGCATGATTGGTTGCGACTGCGGCATTCAAGACTCCGCCATGCGCTTTGCCGACGCAAACGATGCCTTGAATATTGTTGGTCCATTCGCCGATGTGTTCAGCACCAGCGATTTTACAGTGAGTTTTTACATCCGGCCGCCAGACGGTCAAACGCAGGTGAACTCTCAGGTAATTATGTCCAAACAGGATACTTGTGGGTTGAAAAATGCATTTTGGGTGCGTTACGTGCCTAAATTCAACCGCTTAACTTCTGGTATCAGTGAAAACGAAACCCTGTTTGCTACGGTTACAGCTTTGTTGGATCCTAATCCTTGTTGGCAGTTTATTACGCTGACGCGCAGCAACAAGGTGTATTCCCTGTACGTAAATGGTAAATTGCGTAATTCCAGCAACTCTGTGGCCAGGATCAACCTGACCAATACTTCACCGCTTAAAATCGGCACCAAAGTATGTGCGACGGACAACCCTTATGTGGGCTTGTTCGATGAATTGCGTTTCCACAGCAAAGCGCTCGATGCGGATGCCATTGCCAAATATAACCGCAGGGCAGATCAAATTCTGAACCGCGATACGGTGGTATACCTGGGAAATTCCTTCCAGATTTCGACATCACAATATTGTGTCAAGGATTATACGTGGAAGCCAACAACAGGGGTGTCTGACCCCAGCTCTCCTACGCCGATTATTACCCCACTGGACTCAATTTATTACTCCGTCACGTTTGAATACGCAGACGGATGCCTAGCCATAGATTCTATTTATGTGCGGGTAATTGACCCAAAAACATTGGATTGCAACCAGGTGTTCCTGCCAAACGCATTTACGCCTGGCGGCACGCCCAACCTCAACGACAATTTTGGGATCAGCAATCCATTCGCGGTAGATGAGTTTATTTCATTTGAAATATTCGACCGCTGGGGTGGAAGGGTGTTCAACGCTGCCACAGCCTTTGATGTATGGGATGGAACTTCGAACGGGGAGCCAACAAATCCTGGCGTTTTTCTGTATCGACTGCTGTATAAATGCGTTGGCCAGGAGGAAGTGCGCACAGGAACGCTTACGTTGGTGCGGTAACTAAGAAATTCAGGTCTTTAAAAAGTAAAAGCCCGGAGCGCTTTCGCCCCGGGCTTTTGTTTCACTAAACCATTTCTATTGTATGAAGCAATAGATATACTACCAAACGCGTGCCAACTTTAAATAATTCCTTTGATGGGTGAAAATTTAACACTTTTGGCAGGAAACAAACTTACAGTCGATGCAAATACCCAACTGTGAGCATCAACGGACTAATGGAAGCTTCTACATTATCACTTGTAGACAAATTGGACAGGCTATATTGGAAACGACCCTCAATTTTCAGGCTACTCGTTTTGCCCAGCGGAATATTGCTGCCCAATCCAAAATCAGTGGCGTGGGCATTCTTGTTGTAAAAAGAATTCTCAATGTCAATATCAAAATTACTTTTGTTGCCCCCTTCCAAATCAATACCGCCTTTAATGACCCCATAGGCATTTGTGAGTCGGCCGTATGTTGCTCCGGCTAATAGGTAGGTATTGGGGAATTTTTTTATGGGGGAAATTTGCATCAATAAACTTCCTTCCCAAAATTGGAAGTTTTCACTGCCTTCGGCCTCAATAAATCCTCCGTTGTTATCGGTAATTTCAAGTTTAGAATCTTTATTTCGTTTTACCTGTTTGCCGAATTCTGCCCTAACGCCAACAATTGGCGAAATTTGCCATTCACCCATTACTGCGCTGCGCCACCCTATGGCGGGCTCATAATTAAGATTAATGCTGGGATCCTTTATTTGCCATTTCCAAAAAGACTGGTTTGCACTGGCAGAAAGGCCAATAGATACTTGGGAAAATGCGGTGGTTGCGAGAGTGCAAAGGAGTAAGAAAACAAATAGGTTTTTCATAATGTGACTAGTTTAAATAGTTAGAATGTTATTGTACTTGAAATGGCGGCTTATTAATTGTTTTAGTTGCCTGCAGCAAGATAATGACACACCCCATCAAAATTTTTTACTTTTGAATTCCGTTTCTTTAAGAAATAAAGCCCATGCGCAACCTGATATTTGCCCTTTTTTTTCCGGTATGTTTGTTTTCCCAAAACTATACCTCCCTGAAAACCACCTCTGAGAAAGCACTTTCTTACTATAACCAAGGGATCCGGGAGGCATCGAAAGGGGAGCCCGCCATAGCCCAAGGCTATTTTGAAAAAGCCATCAAAGCCGACCCCGCGTTTATCGATGCCAAGTTTGCGTTGGCAGATACCTACATCGAACTCCGCGATTATTTCAAATCAAAACAATACTTCGAAGAAGCCCTGGCACTTGATACCGCTTATGCACCGGTAGCCTTTTATTTTCTGGGGAAAGCAGAATGGGAAATGGAGCTGTACGAAGACTGCGCCAAGCATTTGGCCAGCTACCTGTACAGCAATCCGACGAATGAGCGCAATACAAAAACAGCGCGCCACATGCTCGCTTGCGCCCGGTTTGCTGCAAATGCCGTTAAAAATCCAGTGCCATTCAACCCAAAAAACCTCGGGAAAAACATCAACACGCCTGAAAGTGAATATTTCCCGTCCCTTACAGCCGACGGCAGCACCCTGATTTTTACCCGCCGCGAAAGGGGCGACGAGAATTTTTTCAGCAGTACTTTTCAAGATTCTGCGTGGGCAGTCGCTACGCCGCTTAAAGGCGTGAATACTACACTTAATGAAGGCGCCCAGGCCATTAGCCCAGATGGCTCCTGGCTCGTATTCACTGCCTGCAATCGGGAGGGTGATGGCTCTTTGGGCAGTTGCGACCTTTATTGGTCACAGAATAAAAACAACAACTGGAGCAAACCAGTACCCTTCAGCAATGCCATCAATTCCGGGAATTGGGAAGCGCAACCAACGCTGGGCGCCGACAATAAAACCCTGATTTTTAGCAAGGGAACAGGTGGCCCGAATACGCCTATTTCACTCTGGGAAACCGTCCGCCAATCTGGTGGCCGCTGGTCAAAACCCGAAAAGCTACCAGCACAGATTAATGTTGGTGGAAAGGTGCATACTCCATTCCTGCATCCTGATGGACAAACCTTGTACTTCTCCGCTGACAGCTTGCCCGGCATGGGCGGCAGCGATATTTTCTTTGCCCGCCGACAGCTTGACGGCACCTGGGGCAATCCCGAAAACATCGGTTACCCCATCAACACCAAAGGGGAAGAAGGTATGATCATCGTCAGCCTGGATGGTAAAACAGCCTATTATGCTTCCGACCGCAAAGGCGGCCTCGGAGGCCTCGATATTTACAGTTTTGACCTGCCCGAAAAGGCCCGTCCCAAACCGGTCACCTACGCACGCGTCTACGTGGAAGATGCCGGCAGCAGTTACCCTGTCATAGCTAAGGTGGATTTTATAGACTTAAAAACGGGGCAATCTTACGTCTCCACGAATACCAAAAACGACGGTTCCGCACTTGTTTGTCTCCCGGCCGGCCGAGAATACTCCTTGTATGTTACCAAAACCAACTACTTTTTTTACTCGGAAAACTTCAACCTGACGGCAGTGTCAACCTTTGAGCAGCCATTTACATTGAACATTCAGTTGCAACGAATTATGCCCGGTATTCCGGGTGACACCGCCAGCATTCCGGGCATTCCCATCGTGTTGCGCAACGTATTTTTTGAAACGGGTTCTGCCAGCCTTCAACCAACATCCATGGCCGAGCTCGACCAATTGGCGAATATGCTGGCCCAAGCACCCACGCTCCGCATCCAAATAAACGGCCATACCGACAACGTCGGCGACGATGCCACCAACCAGGCCCTTTCCGAACAGCGCGCCAAGGCGGTGCACAGCTACTTGCTGGAAAAATCAATTGAGCCATCGCGGCTAAAATTCAAAGGTTTTGGAGAAAGCAAGCCGATGGAATCCAATGACACAGAAGCTGGCAAGGCGCGGAATCGGAGAACGGAATTTGAGACGTGGTAAAAAGGGTTTCAGGTTTCAGGTTTCAAGGTTTCAGGTTTACGCGATGGGTGGTTGCTTTGAAACTGTATTTCAAAAATGACAACAGATCGCGTAAACCTGAAACCATGAAACCCTTTAACCATGAAACCTTTTTTTATTATTCTAGTATATTTCGAATCAATAGACGTACTTTTGCAGCGCTAAAAGCGGATGGATAGGCAAAAACTGCCGTTTGACCCTCGGAAATTCGTTTTAGGCACCTCTTTTCATTCATAAATTCATTTCAAAGAAAATGGCAGTTTATTACAGCAAAGAAAAAATCACCGAAATCGTAGAAAAGTATGGTGCTAATGCAAACGATACTGGTAACACAGAAGTACAAGTTGCACTCCTGACCTACCGCATCGAATGCCTTTCAGGCCACCTGCGTACTTTTAAAAAAGACCACGCTACGCGCCGCGCCCTACTAACAATGGTTGCAGAGCGCAAGAGCCTTTTGGGATACTACGCGAAAAAAGATATTTACAAGTACCGCGCGCTGATCGAAAAGCTTGGTTTGCGTAAGTAATACAGGACCAATGTCCGGCTGCCGAGTTCGACAGCCGGACATTTTTGTTTTAGGGATAGTCCCTACCATTTCACCCGCTCCGTTGGACTGCAAGGCACTTCGGGGATGTTGTTGAGAAAATTTGATGGTGCAACCTTTGGGTAAACCGTCTGGAAAACGGGGAAAAAGTTCCCCCACACAAAGAAGAGAGTGATGCGTTATGAGTGATGAGTGATGAGTTATGAGTGGGCACGACATTTGAGCTTTGGTTTGGATGGAGTTTTTCAGCACTTGATCCAATGTTCTTGGTAAGGTGCTGAAAAACTCCATCCAAACCAGACGCAGATGCTGTGCAAACTCATCACTCATAACTCATAACTCATAACTAAAAAACTCCCTTCTTTGTGTGTAGTTTTGGCTTTTCAGACCTTTTTATGCCACACTTTGCGCCTTATTTCTTTTCCGACATTCCCGGATTCTATCCCTCCGGCGGCGCACAATTCTAATTCTAATTTATGGGTAAGCAAATCCCGTTGCGCACTACTATCTCCATGCCTGATGGCCAGGAGATCGCGCTCGAAACTGGCAAATTGGCTGCACAAGCCGATGGTTCCGTTATGCTCCGCATGGGTAATACCATGCTGCTGTGTACGGTTGTCAGTATGAAAAAGGCCAAAGAAGGCCAACCGTTTTTCCCACTTTCTGTGGACTATCAAGAGAAATTTGCCGCAGTGGGGCGTATTCCGGGCAACTTTTTCCGTCGTGAAGCCCGGCTTTCCGATTATGAAATCCTCGTCAGCCGCTTGGTCGACCGTGCATTGCGTCCCCTGTTCCCTGATGGGTACATGAACGAAACACAGGTGATCATCAACCTGATTTCAGCCGACAAAGACATTATGCCGGATGCCCTCGCAGGCCTTGCTTGTTCTGCCGCCGTCGCGGTAAGCGATATTCCGGTGGAAGCTTTGTTCTCTGCAGTGCGCGTGGCGCGTATCAACGGCGAGTTCGTTGTCAATCCAGGCCGCAAAGCATTGGAGACCGCCGACATGGACTTTATCGTAGCGGCTACCAAGCACGACATCACCATGGTGGAAGGCGAAGCCAACGAATGCAAGGAGGAAGACCTCATCGAAGCGATGAAATTGGCGCACGAAGTGATCAAAACACAGATCGCAGCGCAGGAACGCCTGGCCGAATTGGTGGGTGAAAAAGCATTGGTGAAACGCACATTACCAGAAGCTCCGCACAACGAAGCCCTGAAAGCCCGCATTGAAAAGCTGAGCAGCGACGATATTTACGCTATGGCCCGCAGCGCTTCCAGCAAAGATGCCCGCAAAGAGCGCATCGAGGCAATCAAGGATGTCGTTATGGCTGCGATTATGGAAGAATTTGGAGAAGAAACCAAATCCGAATGGAAACCTTTGGCGGAGCATTACTTCGAAAAAAACAAAAAACACATCATCCGCGACGTGGTATTGGGCGACCACAAACGCCTCGACGGCCGCAAAACCGATGAGGTGCGCGACATCTGGTGCGAAGTGGACTACCTGCCAACAGCACACGGTTCAGCAGTCTTTACCCGCGGTGAAACACAGTCGCTGACGTCACTCACCCTCGGTACGAAAGAAGACCAGGCACTGATCGACGTCGCGCTTGACCCACACCACGAGAAATTTATCCTGCATTACAACTTCCCAGCCTTTAGCGTAGGTGAAGCCAGGCCCATGCGCGGCCCGGGTCGCCGTGAAGTAGGCCACGCCAACCTCGCAGGTCGCTCGATCCGCAAAGTAATGCCAGCAGATTTCCCTTACACCGTGCGCGTTGTATCGGATATCCTGGAATCTAACGGTTCCTCTTCCATGGCAACCGTTTGCGCAGGCTCACTTGCCCTGATGGATGGTGGCGTTCCACTGAGTGCAGCGGTTGCTGGCATCGCCATGGGCGCTATTGCCGATGACAAAGGCCGCATTGCCATACTTTCCGATATCCTTGGCGACGAAGATGCATTGGGCGATATGGACTTCAAAGTAACTGGAACTGCCAAAGGCATCACCGGTACGCAGATGGACATTAAAATCGACGGCATGCCGTACGAGATGCTGACAAAAGCACTTATGCAGGCGCGCGAAGGCCGTTTGCACATCTTGGGCGAAATGGCCAAAGCGCTTGCAGCACCCCGTGAAGACCTGAAGCCGCATGCACCACGTGTCATGGAATTCCGCATCCCGCGCGACTTTATTGGCGCGGTTATCGGACCAGGTGGTAAAATTATCCAGGAAATGCAGCGCAACACCGGCACTACGATCTCCATCACGGAGGACGAACAAGGCGGTATTGTGGCCATCTTTAGCCCGGACAAAACAGCCATCGATGCTGCTTATGCACAAATCCAAGGCATTGTATTTATGCCGGAAGTTGGTTCTGTGTTTGAAGGCGTGGTAGAAGAATTGGCAGAGTACGGTGCCTTTATCAAGTTCAAAGGTAAAACCGGCCTCTTGCACGTGTCTGAATACGATCACCGTCGCATTGAAAACATTGCCGATGTGTTGAAAGTAGGCGAAACAGTCGAGTTCAAAATTCTCGACGTGGATCCGAAAACGGGCAAAATGAAGCTGTCGCGTCGCGCCATTGTGGCAAAACCCGACGGTACCATGCCAACTGACGAAGAGAACGCAGCCCGCGCCAATCGTGGCGGTGGCGGCGATCGCGGTGGTGATCGCGGCGGTCGCGACGACCGTCGTGGTGGAGGCCGTGACGATCGCCGCGGCGGCGGTCGGGATGATCGCCGAGGCGGCGGCGGTGGCCGCGATGGCGGCGGCGGCGGAAGGCACTAGTTCCTGATCTTATTGAATATGAATTTGCCCCGGTCGTTTTGAAACGGCTGGGGCTTTTTTGTAAGCCCAGATTAGCCCATTACCATCTCCAAAATATCCGGCGTATTCACCCCGTTAAAGCCTTCCACATGGAATTCGTAGAATTGTAAGAGCTTGGTTAACAATAACTTCCGCTCTGCGCGGCTGAGCACCACTTCATGGCAACTTTCCAAATCAGCATTGAATAAAGCCAGCATTTGCGCCGTCGCACCCGGCTCCAAATAATGGGTGTGTGACAGCGGCACCGGGCTGAACGTACCTTCTTTCAAATCGAAAAACCGTTCTTCACTTTCCTCGAAATCGACCTGGGGTTGAAAGCCTAGAAAGCCCGAAAGCCCTAGCAAAAAATGCAGGTGCAAATTGGCTATTGGGTGCGGGGAGCTATCGAGCCAGCGCAAATTTTTCAGTAAAAAGGAAAATAATTCGCGGTTTTCTTCGGCTTCCTGGATACTTTTCCGGCATATCTCTGCCATAAAAAGCGCCACAGCACCGCGGCGGATATCAAAAGGAAAATTTTGCCAAATCTCGCTGGCACGGAGTTCCTTCAGGCGGTTTACGGCATTTTGATCGTCCCGGTAATAGGATACCAAATCCACCACCATCATCGGCTGAAACAGGTTGAAGGGCATGCGCGCCTTGGCGGAGCGTACTCCCCCGCCAATAAAGGTGTGCAAGCCTTTCTCTTCCGTAAAAATATCGGCGATCACGCTGGTCTCGCCGTATTTTATGGTTCGGAATACGATGCCGATGGTTTTTAACATTAATTAATGTGATAATTTGATAATGAGGTAATGTGATAATTGGTGGTGCGTTTGGCTACTCGATTGATTTTTTTGGAGAAAAGATTTGGTCTAGTTGGCTGGATGCTTCGGGGAATGCCTTTTTGAATGCCATTGGGAACATAAAATAATGGTGTATGGCTACAGGTAGTGCATCCAGCCCGGAAAGCCCGACCACGTTTTCCGCATGTTCGCGCGACATTCCGCTGGCCGTTTCCAAATCCTGCCAGACATTTTCCCCGTTAAGTGCCGGCCAGGCCTCAGCAGGATATGCCAGTACAAATGCTTTGGCGTACTCGTGAAGGCCAACCTGGTACAATTGCCCGGGATTGAAATAGGCCCGCATCAGGTGTTCTGCAGCAAAAATGAGGCAGCCATCTTCCACGTACAGCTCGGAGGAATGTGGGTATGGATGCTCTGGCGAGGGAAATGTCTTGGGGTAAATGATCACTTTTTCAAAAGCAGGAAATAAAAATGTATCCCGATGGAAGGTGAGTGTCACCGCCTGGGCCGCCAGCACCAACTCCACATCTGGCGGCAGTTCATCGTCGGGCCAGCCGATGGGTGTCCAGTTCGTGCCCATGCGGAACAGCCCAACCCGTCCTTCAAACTTTCTTTTATCGGCGGCAGACAGATTTTGGTAGAACAGACAAAATCGCTTGAGCATTTTCGTGAGTCCTTCGCTCAACTTCGGTAGGTTTTTGCTGTACCACCACCAGTTTATTTGCGGGCTCATGATATAAATTGCCGCCCCAACGATCAAAAAGGGAATCATATAGGGCGCAAATTTGTTATCTACACTCCAGGCTAGGTAAAGACAGGTGAGTGCACCAAAAACAAAAGGCAGGGCCAGTAGGTTAGCGAACATGGAAAATGCAATTTTGTGATGTGCGAAAGTACGGTAGCGTTTGCCAACCTGCGACTTTTGCCAGCTTTCAGCGTGTTTTAAGACCTGGAATTCCAGAAAGGATAGTTTTTTTTAAAAAATCATAAAAACCCTTTCCTGTTCTGGTAAAAGCGGATGTATCTTTGCCCCGCTCAAAAAAGCAGCTAGGGTACCTTAGCTCAGATGGTAGAGCAATGGACTGAAAATCCATGTGTCCCCAGTTCGATTCTGGGAGGTACCACAACAAAAGAGTCTCGGAGGTGTTCCCTTCGGGACTTTTTTTATTGTTGCTGTTTTTCGTTGTTGGTTGATCGTTGTTAGTTGTTCGTTCGACAGCGCATGATTATTCTTTAAAACATGGCCAAAAGCAACGCGAACGATCAACGAACAACGATCAACGAACAACGAACAACGAAAAAAATGCCGCAAGACATCGTTATACGCGTTCTCCTCCTCCCATTCGCCCTGCTGTACGGATTAGGCGTGGGCTTTCGCAACCTTTTGTACCGGGTTGGGGTGCTGCGCAGCGTAAAATTTGACCTGCCCGTTATTTCTGTGGGCAATCTGAGTGTGGGTGGTACGGGTAAATCACCGCATATCGAGTACCTGCTGCGCTGGCTCACGGAATACCTTGACGTTGCCGTGCTAAGCCGTGGTTATGGTCGGAAAACAGAAGGCTATCGGCAGGTAACGACCCTGGATACAGCCCTTGAGGTGGGCGACGAGCCTTTACAATTCAAACGAAAATTTCCACAAACGCCCATCATCGTGAGTGAAAGCCGGGCATTGGGTGTGCCTGAATTGGTAAAAAACAACCCGCAAACCCAGTGTGTGCTGCTGGATGATGCTTTTCAACATTTGGCGGTAACGCCCGGCTTGAATATCATGCTCACCGAATTCAACCAGCCTTTCACCCGAGAATGGCTCCTGCCTTCCGGTCGACTGCGTGAATGGCGCAATGGATACCGCCGCGCCGACATTATCATTGTCACCAAGTGCCCGGAGAACCTGACAGCGCGGCAACGGCAGGAGATGTTGTACGAAATTGATCCCTACCCCCGCCAGCGCATTTATTTTTCCCGCTACAGCTACGGCGCTCCTTACGACCTGCTGCGCCCCGATTTAAAACGCCCGTTCGACCTGAATACCGATGTGTTGCTCGTGAGCGCGATTGCCAATACCGATTACCTGCTGAAATACCTTGGCGAGCAATCCAGGTCAGTGGAGACGATGGAATACGAAGACCACCACTATTTTTCGGAAGATGAATTGAACGACATGCTGAAGCGTTTTGAACGCATGCCACGGCAGGAAAAAATCATTGTGACCACTGAAAAAGATGCAACGCGCCTTGAACTGCACAATAATTTCTTGTTTCAACACAAGCTGCCCGTGTATGTATTGCCGATTGAAGTGGCGTTTTGCAACGAGGATGAAGCGGCGTTTCGGGAGGATGTGAAAGGTGTGTTGCTTGATTTTAAATCTTAATGTGCCAGCAAATACCCCTCCCGGATCGCCCGCACCGCATCCAACTCCCCCGCTTCTTTTGCCCCACCAATCAAGTGAAGTGTCACACCAGCTTGCTGCAGCGGCTCATACAATTCCCGCAACGGGTGCTGCCCGGCACAAATCACCACATTATCCACATCAAGCACCCGTAACTGGCCATTCACGGTGATGTGCAGCCCAGCGTCGTCAATTTTATGGTATGTCACAGCATCCCACATCTGCACAGCACGGCTTTTTAGGGTCATACGGTGCGCCCATCCAGTGGTTTTACCCAGCTTTTCGCCGACTTTTCCCTTGGAGCGTTGCAGCATCCAAACTTTGCGGGGCACCTCCTCTTGGTGTGGCTCGGTTAGTCCACCGCGTTGCTGATAGTCAGGATCAACGCCCCATTCTTCCAGATAAGCAGCAGTGCTTGTGGCTTGTCCGACAGGCGTAGTCAGGTAGGCAGCCACATCAAAACCAATGCCGCCAGCGCCAATGATGGCCACTGTTTTTCCAACTGGCTTTTTGTGGAGCAACACGTCTATGTACGAAAGCACTTTTGGATGTTCAATACCTTCAATGTTGGGTGTTCGCGGGGAAATACCCGTTGCCATTACCACTGCTGAAAATTTTTGGCTGATCAAAAATGCGGCATCGACACGCGTATTCAAGTGCAGGTTCACGCCATGCTTTTCGATCATTTTATTGAAATAGCGGAGTGTTTCATGGAATTCTTCTTTGCCGGGAATACGTTTGGCCATGTTGAATTGGCCGCCAATTTCAGCAGAGGATTCGAACAGGTGTACGGTTTTGCCTGCTTTGGCAAGCTCCGTAGCGGCTGAAAGCCCGGCAGGCCCGGCACCAATTACAGCCACAGTACCCGGTTCCTTTGCTTTGGGCGCGCTGGGCGGCATTGTTGCTGACGGATTCACCAGGCAGGACGCATCTTTTTGCTTGAAGACGTAATCCAGACAAGCCTGGTTGCAGGCGATGCAGGTATTGATTTCATCGGCTTTTCCTGCCAGGGCTTTTGCCATAAAATTCGGATCGGCCAGAAATGGCCGCGCCATGGAAACCATGTTCCCGTATCCTTCCCGGAGCAGTTGTTCGGCCTTTTCAGGGGTATTGATGCGGTTGGTCGCGATGAGTGGAATTTGAATTTTATCCATCAATCGTTTGGTCACCCAGGCGTAAGCGCCGCGCGGCACCAGGGTGGCGATGGTGGGCACCCGCGCTTCGTGCCAGCCAATGCCGGTGTTGATCATGGTAGCGCCAGCGGCTTCAATGGCGAGCGCCAAGCCCTCCACCTCCTCCCAGGTAGAGCCATCTTCCACGAGGTCCAACATGCTGATGCGGAAAATGACGATGAAATCAGGTCCGGTTTTTTCCCGCACCTTTTTCATGATTTCCAAAGGAAAACGGATGCGGTTTTCAAAGCTGCCGCCCCAGTCATCCAGGCGTTTATTGGTGCGCGGGGCCACAAATTGGTTGATCAAGTACCCCTCACTGCCCATAATTTCCACCCCATCATAGCCAGCCTCGCGCGCGAGCGCAGCCGTGCAGGCAAAGTCGTCGATGGTGGCGCGAATCAGGCGCTGACTCATTTCCCAGGGCTTGAAAGGTGATATCCGGGATTTTATGGGCGATGGAGCCACCAAGAAAGGGTGTATGCCGTAGCGCCCGGCGTGCAGTATTTGCAGGCATATTTTCCCATCCTCGGCGTGCACCGCATCGGTCACATTCCGGTGCTTGACCGCCTCCCCGTGGGTGCTCAGCTTGGCTCCAAAAGGCGCGAGCCAGCCTTGTCGGTTGGGCGAAATGCCGCCCGTGACCATCAAGCCCGCACCGCCTTTGGCACGTTCCGCAAAATAGGCGGCCAATGCCCGCAAGTCGTCCTTGTGCTCCTCCAGGCCTGTGTGCATGGAACCCATGAGGGCGCGATTTTTCAAGGTGGTGAAACCGAGGTCGAGAGGGGCAAACAAATGGGGATATTGCATTAATTTGATAATTTGATAATGAGATGATGTGATAATTGGGGCGTCCTGCTGATGTTACGATTGGCAAAGTGATGATACATAAAAGGTTTGGCCAAGCTGACTGAAAAAAATTTATTCGAAGCTGAGTGAATGAGCATTATCAAATTATCGCATTATCGAATTATCAAATTCCTTTAGGATTTTTTTTGCTGCTGCGAATGGTGAAATGCGCCCTGCCAGCACCTCTTTTTCGAGGTCTTCGAGCGTTTGGCGCACGGCAGGGTGTGCGTAAAATGTGGATTTAATGCCAGCTTCCAGGGCTTCGCGCAACCAGTAGCCAGCTTGCCGCTGCCTGTTTTGTTGGAAATAGCCATTGGCGGTAACATGGTCGCGGTAGGTTTCAAGGGCCGTCCAAAGTTCTGGAATTCCCTTGACTTCCAGGGCGCTGCAAGCCAGCACTTGTGGCGACCAGTCGCTTGACTTCTGGGGCAGCAGGTGCGTGGCGTTCAAGTAATGCCCTCTTGCCTGGTTGGCCAGCTTGAGGTTGTCGCCATCAGCTTTGTTCACCACCAGCAGGTCGGCCATTTCAACGATGCCGCGCTTGATGCCTTGTAGTTCATCACCCGCACCGGGCTGTAACAGCAGCACAAAGACATCAGTCATGCTGTGTACGACATACTCCGATTGGCCCACACCCACGGTTTCAATGAGAACAGTATCGAATCCAGCAGCTTCAACCAGCAGGATGGTTTCGCGGGTTTTGCGGGCCACGCCACCCAGCGAATCACCGGCAGGGGAGGGGCGGATAAAGGCCAGTTCATCAACGGAAAGGCGCTCCATTCTGGTTTTATCGCCGAGGATACTGCCGTGGCTTATGGCACTGGTTGGGTCGATGGCCAGTACGGCCACGCGCTTGCCTTGGAGCGTCAGGTGCATGCCCAATGCTTCTATCAAGGTGCTTTTGCCCACGCCTGGCGCGCCGGTTATGCCGATGCGTAAGGACTCCTTTGGTGGGCTCGCCAATAATTCAGCAATGATCTCCTGCGCCAATGCCTGGTGATCGGCGCGGGCGCTTTCCACCAGGGTAATGGCCTGGCCGAGCAGCACGCGGTTGGTGGCGCGGATGCCGTGGACGAATTGGGAGAGGGTTGGGAGGGTGCGGCGCATGAGGCGTAAAGGTAAGTTGTTCGTTGGTAGTTGTTTGTTGTTCGTTCTCATTCTCTCGATAAAGGAAGGTTGATCGTTGTGTGCCCGCCGTAGCGTTGCTTACCTCCACCAGCCGTAGTCTAAACGAAGGCTGGAAGGCTACGACAGGTAAATGCGTAGGAGGGTTGGTTCGCGTTTGGGCTTGTGAATATGTGTACCGCCTTGAACAGCTAGCGTCGGTACACAAGTCAAAACCTAGCTAAAATCAATTGACAAAGCAGTAGTTCTAATTTTATTCCATGCTAAATATCAAGCAGCCGTGTCATTCCGAGCGCAGCGAGGAACCTGGGATACGATATAACTCAGGTTCCTCGCTGCGCTCGGAATGACATGGCTGCTTGATATTCAGCGTAATTTAGCTGTGATGACCGGCAATGCAAAGTTGTGTACATAGGCTTAAGGTTAAACGCCGGAATGGAGTAATGTCCATGCAAAAAGATGCAATAAGCGAATATGAAGCTGCCAACTGAATAAATCCAGCGGTTAAAGTTCCTTAACTCAATTTATATAAAGATTTTAACTTACTTTTAGTTATATATAAATCAAAAACTTGAAATAAAATTTATCTAAAAACAAATATCCCGAAGGTTAAAATGAGTTAAACCCGTTTTATCGCCTTTGAAGCCCTTGTGTGTCCAATTTTTCCGCCCCATCATTGCAGAGAAATATTGCTGCTATGAAAAATAAAATGAACGCTGACGTGCCCGTGTTGACAGAACAACTTCTAGCCGCTGGGACCATCCCAAAAACCGGCAAATAAACACCTTGTCTTATTAACTACCCGCCTCAGAAAATCTAGGCCATGAAAGCACACGGTGCCCGGCACATACCTAATTCGCAGTTTTCCGGTGCGTGGGGTGTCGGTGCATCGTGTTTTTTTATCAATCCCGAATAACGGCCCAAGCCCTTCCTTCGGAAAACTTAACAGTCTTAGGGTTCGCTGCATATCGACGCGGCTCAACAATTTTAAAAGTAGCCGTAAACGTGCATTCTATGCGCTTATTAAGCAAATCAAGCTTCGTAACCGTAAAATTGTTGTCAAATGCTGTGGTATCAATTTCGTAATTATCTTGCAGCACATCTCCATCCGATGTCCAGGTGTTGTAGTAAGGAGAAACATTTCCAGGCTTCAGGGTACTTGAAGTCATATCTTCCAAGGAATAAGACTTTTCAGCTCCAAACCTGGGGATAAAACCGAATCCCAAGGATTCTCTTTGTTCACCATTGTTATTGTAAGTAAGGAAAACGATAGAAACGTAGTTGGTGTCAAAATAGCTTTGTACCCTACAGGAAGATTTTGCTTTCCAATTTGCCGTCAGTTTTTTGGCATACGCAGCACCCATGGAGGTATCGCCAGGTTGGTAAATCGGTACGTATACGGATGGTGGATACACAGTTGGTATGGGGGCTGGATTTGGGTTTTCCTCTTTTTTGCAAGAGAACAAGATGGCAGCAACAGTCAAAAATAGAATAAGTCGTTTCATGAAAGTAGTATTTTAGCGATATAGAAGCTATGTGATTAAGGTTAGCGCGGGTTTTTAGGCCATGGACTGGCGGTGTAAAGGTCCGCGCTACCGACTTAGGAGACAGTCTCAACTATTTCAATCCCGAATAACTGCCCAAGCCCTTCCTTCGGAAAACTTGACAGTCTTTGGGTTCGCGGGACTCGTTCGAGGCTCCAGGATTTTAAAAGTTGCCGTAAATGTGCATTCTATGCGCTTATTCACCATGTCTATGCTTTTTACCGTGAAGTGGTTGTCAAAGGCTGTGCTATCGATGACATATGCATCTTGAAGGACATCTCCATCTGATGTCCAAATGGCGTAGGAAGGCGAAATATACCCTTGGGCAACAACGCTTCCGGTATTGGCTTTTAATAAATATTTTGCTGCCCCCCCAAACCTTGGAATAAAGCTAAAACCGATTGATTCTCTTTGTTCTCCAAAGTTGTTATAGGTGTAAAGGCCCATCGCTACAAAATTGGTATCAAAATAACTTTGCACTATGCAAAAAGATTCCGCTTTCCAATTTGCCGTCAGTTTTTTGCCATAGGCTGCACCCATGGAGGTATCGCCAGGTTGGTAAATCGGTACGTATACGGATGGTGGATACACAGTTGGTATGGGGGCTGGATTCGGGTTTTCCTCTTTTTTGCAAGAGAACAAGATGGCAGCAACAGTCAAAAATAGAATAAGTCGTTTCATGAAAGTAGTATTTTAGCGATATAGAAGCTATGTGATTAAGGGTAGCGCGGGTTTTTAGGCCATGGACTGGCGGTGTAAAGGCCCGCGCTACCGACTTAGGAGACAGTCTCAACTATTTCAATCCCGAATAACGGCCCAAGCCCTTCCTTCGGAAAACTTGACAGTCTTTGGGTTCGCGGGACTCGTTCGAGGCTCCAGGATTTTAAAAGTAGCCGTAAACGTGCATTCTATGCGCTTATTAAGCAAATCAAGCTTCGTAACCGTAAAATTGTTGTCAATGGCCGTAGTATCAATTTCGTAATTATCTTGCAGCACATCTCCATCCGATGTCCAGGTGTTGTAGTAAGGGAAAACACTACCAGGCTTTAGGGCAATTGAATTCAAATCTTTGAGGGAATAAGCCTTTTCAGCTCCAAACCTGGGAATAAAATCGAATCCCAAGGATTCTCTTTGTTCACCATTGTTATTGTAAGTAAGGAAAACGATAGAAACGTAGTTGGTGTCAAAATAACTTTGTACCCTACAGGAAGATTTTGCTTTCCAATTTGCCGTCAGTTTTTTGGCATACGCAGCACCCATGGAGGTATCGCCAGGTTGGTAAATCGGTACATAGACGGGTGGATCCACAGTTGGTATGTGTATTGGATCTGGGGTCACTTCCTTTTTGCAGGAGGAAAGTATTGCGAGAATTGAAATGAAACTTATCAAGTATTTCATGGAAGTGGCGATTTAGCGTATGATGGAAAATGGTAGCGTTTTGGCGATGCTTTCATTCAATACCGAGCAATAATACATCCCAGGAGGGAAGTTTTTCCCGGCAAATGAAATGTCAATTGTTGAAAAATTACTGGAATTAAGCGCATTGCTCAGCATCAGCTGCCCCAGCGAATTCGTGATGGAATATGTCACCAATCCATTTAATGGGGCGTTAAATTTGAGCTGCAAAGCATCAAGAACTGGATTGGGTACAATCTTATATGTCTGCTCCATCTGTTTGGCTAATGCATTATTCCTTTCCAAAAGCCGCTCCTGCGGCTCCCCATCACAATTTTCAATCTTTATGACATGATTGGCGCAAACGCCTTGGCCACAAACATCTACTTTAAGCCAGGTTGTGGCATCTACGAACAAGGAGATAGAAGGCGTATTGCCCAAATATTCTGGCATCTGGTTGTTACTGCCATTCAAGGGGTTGAAAAATCCTGTGTTGCTTTTATACCAGGCATATACATATGGAGGGCCGCCTGGCTGACCGGTTGTCATAATTGTTTTGTGCTCAGCAAAATCCTGATCCAGAAGGCGCCAACCGAAAGCGCATACATCGTGGTTATAATAATTTTCTTCTTCGCGGCTGTGGTTGAGCGAAAAAGCATGGCCTAACTCGTGCGCAAAAACATTTTTGACCCCAAACAAATTTTCAATACTGACCATGCCGAATACACTTGCCCCAGTGGTATAGATTCTCCAAATGCCAAGTCCATTACCATAGCGATCATCTGTCAGCAAAACCATTAAATCTGCCTTGTTGGCGGTTCGCCTGTCAAATGCGGCCTGGTCATTTTGTAGCCGGAGTAAATCTATTGACATGTCCAAGTCATTTGAAAAATTAAAATTATACCCTTCAACGATAAACCTGAAGGATTTTCCAAACACACCGCTGTTCACAAGCGCGAAATTTATCGAATGAAGTCCAAAGGGAATATAAAGTGCGGCATCTATGCTGTTTGGCGCAAAGCCCAGTGAGTTGAGTGCTTCGGGTGTAATGAGTACCAAAACAGAGACAACGGCTTTGCAGTTACCCATAATATCACAGTTGGTTGGATCCGTTGTAATATTAGCTGGAGATTCAATAAGCGGGGAACACATTTCTGATGAAGGCACATTGGTATTTGTTTTTACCATAGCGTTGTACCTTGAACTCAGTGGATGGAATTGATAATAATCTGTCCCTTTTTGGATGGCGACGAATTGTCCTGTGCTGTTTTTGGCTACGCCAATGTAGCCAGTTTGGTCTGTCAGATTGGCCCACCAAACGTAGTCCCCATTAGCTTCTTCTTTGATAAAACTGCCCTCTGCTTGAAGATTTTGAGGGCCATTGGGGATGGAAAAGGTTAGTTTTCCGGTTGACAACAAAGCGGTTAATGATCCGATTTCAACCAGGCTGATGGATTGAGTTGTCGCTTTTTGGCTAAAAGTCTGCCAGCGATTTGATTCAGATTCATTCAGCGTGGTGGACAAAGGTTCTTTCTCCGTCAAAAATTGGGCAGCCTGTTGCCCAGAAAGCTTATTGACGCTAACTAACAAGAGAGAAGAGAAGAGAAGAGAAGAGAAGTCGGCCGCGCGACTTGGTAGATAAATGGAGCATAAGAGTAGAAATTTTTTAGGTTAAAATATCATAAGTAGGCCAAAAGTAAGGTGCATATTTTGAAAAAAGTAATTATTGCAGAAGTTTAACTTGAAATCGCTTGTTAGTTTATAGCATAACGTAAATATTATTCAAACCCTTTCCATCCCTTGTTGTTTCAGTCAAAAGTAACAAGCATTCAAAATGAAAGGAATAATTTTCGCAAGCGCCCTTATACTCGGCCTATTCAGCTGTACCAGTGAACCCGGCAAAACAGATACCAGCAGCCCAAGTGAAAAGGGACCAGCCACCGAAACCATTGCCAACACCGCAAAAAAAACCATCGTTTTCTTCGGCAACAGCCTTACCGCAGCCTACAACTTATCCCCGGAACAAGGATTTCCTGCCCTGATCCAAGAAAAAATCGATTCTTTAGGGCTGCCCTACATTTGCGTCAATGCCGGGCTCAGCGGCGAAACTACCGCAGATGGCGTCCATCGCATCGACTGGGTATTGCAACAGCCCATGGATATTTTTGTGTTGGAACTCGGCGGCAACGATGCCTTGAGGGGCCTTCCCATCACAGAATCGGTGAAAAACATGCAAGCCATTGTGGATAAGGTGAAAGCCGCCCGCCCAAATTGTAAAATCGTGATTGCCGGTATGCTCGCGCCACCCAACCTCGGTGCAGCTTATACCAACGCTTTTAAAAATTTATTTTCCGATTTGGCAAAAAAGAATGGTGCCTTACTCATACCTTTCCTGCTCAAAGATGTGGGGGGGATTCCAGACCTTAATCTGGCAGACGGAATTCATCCGAATGTAGTAGGACAGAAAATTGTAGCGGAGACGGTGTGGGGAGTACTTAAACCAGCACTATAGCATTCAGGTTGAATAGTTTCAGGGTTAAATGGTTTCAAGGTTAAGGGTTCATTTGTTGTGCAAATAATTTTTTTTTCAATCTAGTAAAAAAATTGAATCATTCGCCATACCTTTGCGGTACAAAGATTTGAGGGGATACACCCGGCAGAGAAACGAGGTAGATTGGGTGTAGGAGATGTTACAAAAATTTTGGAATAAATTTTGTTTCCAGGGTTTTCAGCGTCAGAAAGAGGTTGTTTGCGGTAAAAAAACCGTTCACGAAAAAAAAGTTTGCAGGTTTTGCAACAACTTCGATTTTGATGCGTTTATACTTGAGTTTTCATTTGGTTTTTTGGGGTTTATTAGTCGTCGAATTGCGTAAGCTTTCGACGGCTTTTTTTTAGCCCCTAAGATTCAAGACCCTTGCATTCAGCACCTAACCTAAACGCAACGCCAACCTGAAACCTGAAACCTTGAAACCTGAAACCTTTTATTTAGCCCCCAGCTTTTCGAGGATAGCCCACAGCGCTCGCGCATCCGCCGCAATAAAATCAGCGCCGGCATCCAGCAGCTTTTGACCATGCCCATCGAATATATGCGCGGCACCTAGAAACCCTATGGATTGCAAGCCAGCACTTTTTGCTGCGGCAACGCCTGTTGGACTGTCTTCTACCACCACGGTCTCGTGCGGTTTCAGGCCAATTTTTTCCAAAGCAAAGAGATAAATATCTGGGTAAGGCTTGGGCTTTTCCACGTGCTCTGCCGATATAATATGACCATTTACCGAAGAAAGCAGCCGGACTTTGCGCAGGCATCGCTCAACATGCCGGACGCTGCCATTCGACACCATGCTTTTGGGCGTTTTCAGTCGACGGAATAAAGTCGTCATGCCTGGAATGGCCCGCAAGGAGCGGTTGAAATCATCGATATGCGCTTCGTGGAGCCGTTTGGTGAAACCATCCGGTGCATTAAACCCATGATCGCGCTGCAGTATGTGCAGGATGTCGCGGTCGAGCAGCCCAGGGAAACGGTGGCTGTACTCCTGAGGGCTTAGCTGCAAGCCGTGTTCGGCAAGCATCTCGAGCATGACACGCTGGGCTATTATTTCTGAATCGACAATAGTGCCATCGTTGTCGAACAAGATGTGCTTGAGTTGGTTTGGCATGGATTCAAAACAAAAAAACCGCAACAGTGCCTGCGCCTTCCTGCGGTTTTACAAAAAAAATAAGCCTTGAATGCGGTGCTTATTTTGGGAAATCAACCAGCGTGCTGCGGTTGAAAAGCATGATAGTTATGGCTACAATAAAGAAGAGAGCCATGAAAATGTAGAGGAGGCAGTACCCCTTGCCGCGCGAATTCTGAATGTTTTCCATTTTTTATGCTGAAATGTGTAGTACTAAAGTGGTGCAAAAGTAAAAAAGCACCGCTGACATTCCCGCTGAATAGCAGTTTTTTTCCTTTTTTCAGAATTGATATAAACTTCTGTCGGTAAAACAGCCTCCTTTTTCCAAAATATGCAATTCTAAAAGCGCAAATGGACGGATGCCGGAAAACAGAACCGTATCTTTGCCGGAATCTAAGAGGCAACATGCGGCCCCGAAAAGGTGCGGAGCACCACAATATTTGTTAGGATTTTATGGCAGATGTCATCCAATTATTACCCGAAAATGTAGCCAACCAGATTGCCGCAGGAGAAGTCGTGCAGCGACCCTCCTCGGTTGTGAAAGAGTTGCTCGAAAATGCCGTTGATGCAGGGGCAACCCAAGTCAAACTCATTGTCCGGGATGCAGGTAAAACCCTGATCCAAGTCATTGACAATGGCTGTGGCATGTCGGAAACCGATGCGCGCATGAGCTTTGAACGCCACGCGACTTCTAAAATAAGGGATGCCAAAGACCTGTTCGCCATTAAAACAATGGGCTTCAGGGGCGAAGCATTGGCATCCATTGCAGCCGTTGCCCAGGTAGAAATGCGCACACGGCGCAGCATCGACGAACTTGGGGTGCGGCTCGCCGTAGAAGACTCCACAGTAAAGATACAGGAAGCCTGTCAGACACCGCAAGGCACCAGTATAGCGGTGAAGAACCTGTTTTACAATGTTCCGGCCCGCCGCAATTTCTTGAAAGCTGATCCCGTGGAAATGCGGCATATCATGGATGGATTTCAACGGGTGGCCATGGCAAACTGCGATGTTTTCTTCAACTTCTATCAAAATGAGACAGAAATATTCCACCTGCCAGCCGGCAACCTTCGGCAGCGATTGGTAAAAATATTTGGTGAGGCAGCCAATAAAAAGCTCGTTCCGGTACACGAAGAAACCGATGTGTTGAAAATCACAGGCTTCGTCGGCAAACCCGATTATTTCAAAAAGACGCGCGGCGAACAATTGTTTTTCGTGAACAAACGCTTCATAAAAAGCAACTACCTGCACCATGCTGTCGTAGCGGCGTATGAGGATATGCTGCCCGCCGACCAACATCCGCTGTATGTACTTTTTATGGATATTGATCCTTCGAGCATCGATATCAACGTACACCCAACAAAACAAGAGATAAAATTCGATGATGAGCGATTGGTGTACAATTACCTGAAAGTAACCGTACGTCACGCCCTGGGCAGCCATAACATAACCCCAACCCTCGATTTTGAACAAGAACCGGCATTCCAGTCGACACCAACGCGATCGTCCATTCGCCCGGATACTGGCGAGCCTCGGGTTGGCGACCATCGTCCTTCGCGCAGCCTCGGCGATGATAAACGACAAGCAGACAACCTGCGGAATTGGCAGCGTTTATATGAAGGCATGGGACTGGCTGTAAGCAGAATAGAAGGCGAAGCATACGAAGACGACGCAACAGTTGCTACGCCGCTGCCGGAAATCGGTGTGCAAACTTCTGTGGAAGTGTTAGAAATGGACGATGTGAACGCGCAGTTTAGCAAAACACAAAAGGAACCATACCAAATCCACGGTCAATACATTATCAGCCACATAAAATCAGGCTATTTCCTCATCGATCAACAGTCGGCAAGCGAACGAATATTGTACGAGCGCTACCTGGAGGCATTGGGCAATCAGCCAATTGCCATCCAAAAAGCCTTGTTTCCAAAAACAATTGAGCTGGCACCAGCAGATGCAGCGCTGTTGCGGGAAATATTGGACGAGGTAAATTTCCTGGGCTTTGAAATCGCTGAGTTTGGTGGTAATACCTTTGTGGTGCATGGCACCCCCGCTGATCTGGGAGCCAATGTGCAGGAAGAAATTTTATTGGAAAAAGTACTCGCACAATACAAGGGGAACCTTGAAATGGAGCTCAGTACCAGCGACAACCTCGCCCGATCCATGGCACGCAATGCCTCGCTGCGGCGCGGCCAAATATTAACGGTGCAGGAAATGGCAGAGATGATTGATCAACTATTCGCTTGCTCCGTACCGTTCAACAGCCCATCTGGAAGAAAATGCTTCATCCAGTATGATTTGGAGGCGTTGCGTAAGTTGTTTGATTGACGGTGGACGGTAGACGGTAGACGGTAGACGGTGGACGGTGGACGGGCGCAACATTGGGAATAACTTATGGTGTGGTGTTTCAGCACCTTTGGCAATAATAATGGTGGAAGGTTTGCGCAACATTCAATCTTTTTCTTGGATTGGGTGTTTCAGTTCCTGAAATTATAACAACATGAACATGAAAATGGAATTCAATATTTTGCACTTTTTAACCATCCATATTTTGGATTAAAGCGCTGAAACACCCAATCCAAGCGAAGAAAGGATTGTTGTGCAAACCGTCCACCGTCCACCGTCTACCGTCCACCGTCTATGCAATTAAGTACCCCATTTCAAGGTGTCGTAAAGCATCTCATTATCATTAATGTGTTGATGTTTATTGGCACGTATGCTATTTTAGGCAACGAAGTCTTCAATTACGATCAAGGTGATTATGTCACGTTGGGCCGGATGCAGTTGGCGGCGTTTTTGCCGGGCTCAGTACATTTTCAGCCATTTCAGATTTTTACGCACATGTTCATGCATGGCGATTTGTTCCATTTGGCATTCAATATGCTGGCGATTTATTGGTTTGGCTCCTTGGTAGAGATGGTTTGGGGGCCAAAGCGTTTTCTTACGTTTTATATTATTTGTGGCTTGGGAGCGTATGTGTTACAAGTGGCTTCGCAGTGGTGGGAGATTAGTAATGCCGGTGTTGACCCAAGGCTTTGGAATGGTGCAACACTGGGCGCGTCTGGTGCGGTTTTTGGAATTTTAGTAGCATTTGCGATGAATTTTCCGAACCAGGAAATAAGGATGTTTTTCCCGCCGATAGCCATGAAAGCAAAGTATTTTGTACCCATTATGGCAGGGCTTGAGCTGGTTTATGGTGTAAGTGGCACCCAAACCGGCATTGCACATTTTGCCCACTTGGGCGGTGCGTTAATTGGATTTTTACTGATTTGGTACTGGTCGGGCTTTAAGCTTAAATTTTGACAAAACGGGGTATCCTACAATAACTTCGCACATCTGACACCAATTATGCTGTAACTATGGCGCTTTTTAATTCCATCTGGGACGACTTGAAGTTCTCGCTGCGCACGGGGAATATGATTACCAAATTGGTGGTAATCAATTTCGCCGTGTTTGTAGTGACAAAGTTGGCCTATCTTATACTTGGCGGCTTCACGCTCGGCAATCCGGGTGGCTTATACGCCACTGGGTTGGACTATTTTTGTATTCCTGCAAGCTTGAGCACCTTGATTTGGCAGCCGTGGTCTTATATCACCCACATGTTCCTGCATGATTCGTTTTGGCATTTGTTTGGGAATCTGGTTGGGTTGTATATTTTTGGAAGTATTGTCAGTGATCTTATTGGAGACCGAAGGGTGCTGCCTTTGTATCTGCTGGGCGGACTGGCTGGTGGCACCTTTTACATTTTTTCAGCACAGGTTGGCATTTTGAATGTAAGCAGCTATGCCCTGGGCGCTTCCGCTGCTGTGATGGCCATGGGCGGCGCTGCGCTGATTTTAGCGCCCGATTACCGGGTACACTTACTGCTGTTGGGAGCCGTTAAGGTGAAATACATTGTGTTGGTGTTGGTACTGATCGATTTGGCGACCATCTCTGGTAATTTTGATTCGGGCGGCTCTATTGCCCACATTGCCGGGTTTGTTACCGGCTGTATATTTGTGTATCAATTGCGGGATGGGCGCGACTGGGCAGAATTCGTGAACCAAATTTTGAGAAAAATTACCTCGCTGTTCACCTTTACATCCGCAGCAACAAAAAAAACGCCGCGAAAAAACAAACCTGGGCCAATGAAAGCCACTTATGTTGGCTCAAAAGGCAATAATGTCAGTGATGCCCATGATCTTTCGTTTCAAGAAAAACTGGATGGCATTCTGGACAAAATAAAGCAAGCTGGTTATGAAGGTCTGTCGCAGGAAGAGAAAGATTTCTTGTATGAAGCGAGCCAGAAATGATGTAAGATTGATGCTGTGTTGATACATTTATAACCCGATACACCCAAGGATGAATTCCATATTACGACATACAGTTCAATTGCTGAGCGCCATTGTGATATTGCTCACACTGATGTCGTACGTATCTCCGTTGGTGAACCCCGCTACTTTTTCCTGGTTTGCCTTTTTCGGCACAGCCTTTCCCTGGCTGTTGATAGCGAATATTTTGCTGATGCTTGTCTGGTTGTGGCGAATGAGCCGGTTTTCGTTGTATCATTTGGTCATAATCTTGTTTGGCTGGCAGTATTTCAGCGGGTTTTTCGGCCTCGATTTCGGAAAAGACAAAGTGCCAGAAAGTGCCATCACGGTATGTACCCACAATCTTGGAGGTATTTACCTGGCCAAAGAGGCAACGGACGCCTGGCGTGAAAAACGCGTTTCTGCGTATGTGCGCTTTTTGGAAGAAAATGGACTTCCAGATATCCTCTGCACCCAGGAAACAAGCGGTAAGTTTTACCGTCTTTTGGCCGAGAAAATGGGCTACCAACATACTTTCAACCTAAAGAAAGGTACCGTCATCATCAGCCGCTTCCCCATTCTTTCGGGTGGCGATGTTCCATTTGGAAAGACCGCGAATTCGATCCTTTGGGCCGATATCAAAATTAACAATTCAAAAACGGTGCGCGTGTACAACGTGCACCTTCAATCCAACAGGGTAACCCAAACGACCGATCAGGTTATCAAAAAAGGCGACTTGGATGAGGGCGAAACCTGGCAAAACATTGGGAATGTGCTGGATAAGGTCGGGAATGCCACAGGAATCCGCGCGGAACAAGCCAAAAAAGTACGGGAGCACATCGCCGCCTCAAAATACCCGGTCATTATTTGCGGCGACTTCAATGACACGCCGAATTCTTATGTCTATGCCGTATTGTCAGCGGGCTTGAACGATACTTTTCGCGAAAAAGGCCTTGGACCCGGCACCACCTTCGCAGGCAACCTGCCCATGCTCCGAATCGATTATATTCTTACGGAAAAAAACATGGCCACCTATTCTTGCAAGGTCGCCCGGGGAGATGTGTTTTCAGATCACTTTCCAGTATTCGCAAACATTGGCTTTTGAAACTAGAACTCCACGTCCATATCCTTGATCACCCGCCCCGCTTTTGTCTGCATCCTGAGGGTATATTTTCCTGGGTCGAGGTTGAACACTTCCAGGCGCAGGCTGCTGCGGTGCTCGCCAGCTTTCATATCTTCTTCCTTGGACACCTGCTTTATTTGCTTTCCTTCGGCATTGAGTAACACCATGATGGTCTTTTCATCCTTTTCAAGGAAATAGCGGAAGTTGCCTTCTACGACCATGGCTTTGCCCAATTCTGCGCGACGACCCGGGACCTGTTCAACGGTTTTGTGTATTATTTTATAACCTGGAAGGTTTTTGCCAAACAAATCTGCGGTGAATTTTTGCAGTTCTGGATCACCGATACTGCCCAGGGAATGCCCACTTTTGGTGGCGCACCACACAGCGCTCTGAGCTTCTGAAGATTCTGTTTTCCCTTTTTCCACAATAAACTTTAGCAAACTTACCAATTGCTCTGAAGCAAGGGCTCCCATGGTGAAAGCCATGCCAGCCGTTGGTGAAAGATCACCAGCTTGTGTACAATAGGTTTTGAGCAAGGCTTCTCCAGGTGTTTTTACATTGACAGAAAGCAATTGTTCCTGCGCCACTACAAGGGTCTGTTGGGTAGTATCTTGTGGTTCCATGAGTTGCCCCAGTGGGATGCGAATACGCAAATAGCGGCCTGCCAAATTTTTACAAACAACTTTTAACGCTTCCCCATGATATCCGCCAGTGCCTTCTACCGACAAACTCACCAACTTCTTTTGCAGTGCTTCTGCCAGGTCGAAAGTGGTTTGAGTATTGGTTTTTTGAGAAAAAACAGGGCCGGAAAATGCCAGGAAAAAGAATAGACATAGGTGCCGCATAAATTTTTTTTAGCCCAAAACGCAGGTAAGCAAAACTTATTTGAAGCGTTAACAATCGTAAGGACAGGCAGCGTGCGGCGCTGATGTATTATCTTTCCGGCTAAACACATTCCTTGAGCACATGAAAAGACTACGCGCTGTCGCTATTTTCTCGCTGTTTTGCCTGAGCATTTCGGCCCAAAGATCCTTTGGAACCATCGTCCTCGGGTTGGAATCAGGCTTCGATGTGGCCCAATTCTCTGCTGGCCTCAGGCCCCGGTTGATACCGGCTTTACAAATTGAGGGCTCTTTGGGCCCAGTCTCCGTGGGTGTAGGCATCGGTAGAAAACAATACGGGGAATACGAATTCTATTCCTTTACCGGAGGCACTACCCAGCGAGAGGTCAACGGCGCTTACCTGACCTACTATCTTGCCGATTTACATGCCTTTAAGCCAGCGTACTGGATCGTTCCGATTAAAATAAACTACAGGGTGCATCGCTGCGATTGTGTGTATCTGCACGCAGGTATCACCTTTGAGCAAATAGACCTGGGGAGGCCAGATATTATAAAGTTCCGGAATGCAGAATTCAGCCAGCCATACGCCGTTGGCGTACAGCGCGGACAGTTGGTCGTTCCCAAAACAAAGAGCTATGAATTTGGCATAGGGTTTAATGTGTATAAACGTGAATTTTTCAGGCTCACGGCTCGGCCCGCGTATGTGCTCACCGAAAACCCGGAAGTGGATTATACATCCAACCAAAATGCTCCGAAATATTTGCCAACCTTACGGTTTACGTTTGCGGCGCAGTTTGCGTTGTGGCGGGAACAAGAGGCAGACTAGCGCAAAGCATCTAAAAACCCGGAAGGGGCTTTTGCACACTTCACTAAGCGTAGAAAAGCCCCTTCTGGGCAATTATAAATTATGGCATGTCACGTTGGGCGGGGCTCAATTCTTGTGATTCCGCCACTTCAGGGCTAGGCGCTAATTATCGCGCATAAGCGACAGCCCGTTTTTCCCTGATAACCGTGACACGTATTTGTCCAGGATACTGCATTTCGTCCTGAATTTTCTGTGAAATCATAAACGACAGATCGTCAGCATATTGGTCGGTCACTTTATCGGCCTCCACAATGACGCGGAGTTCGCGACCAGCTTGCATGGCGAATGCCTTGGAAACGCCATCGTAGCCCATGGCGATGTCTTCGAGTTCGCCGATACGCTTGAGGTAGTTTTCCAAAATTTCGCGGCGAGCACCAGGGCGCGCACCTGAGATGGCGTCACAAGCCTGGATGATGGGCGAAATGATGTTGTTCATCTCAATTTCGTCGTGGTGGGCACCCACTGCGTTGGTGATAACGGGATGTTCGCCGTATTCTTCGCACATTTTCATGCCGACCAAGGCGTGGGAAAGTTCGGTTTCTTCTTCCGCAACTTTACCGATGTCGTGCAAGAGTCCAGCGCGTTTGGCCATTTTGATCTGCTTGGCATTCAGGCCTAATTCAGCCGCCATGATGGAGCACAACTCGGCAGTCTCAATACTGTGTTTCAGCAGGTTTTGTCCGTAAGAAGAACGGAAGCGCATACGGCCAACCATGCGCACGAGGGCGGGATTGAGGCCGTGAATGCCTTGCTCGATTACCGTGCGCTCACCGATCTCGATGATTTGCTCTTCGAGTTGCTTCTGTACTTTGGCGACAACTTCCTCAATACGCTGCGGGTGAATACGGCCATCGGCAACAAGGCGTTGCAACGACAGGCGCGCTATCTCGCGGCGAATGGGGTCGAAAGAAGAAATCACAATAGCTTCCGGCGTATCATCCACAATGACTTCCACGCCAGTTGCAGCTTCGAGGGCGCGGATATTCCTGCCTTCGCGGCCTATGATCTGGCCTTTCATCTCGTCACTTTCGAGGTTGAACACCGATACGGTATTTTCAATCGTAAATTCGGCAGCCATGCGCTGGATGGTCTGGATGACGATCTTTTTGGCCTCTTTGTTGGCAGTGACTTTCGCCTGGGTCACCGCATCGCGAACGATGGATTGTGCTTCCGTTTCGCTTTTGGCGCGAACCTGCTCCAGCAACTGGTCTTTTGCATCCTGTTGGCTGAGTTTCGCAATGGTTTCCAGCGCTTTGATGCGCTCTTCGTTGGCGGCCTCCAGTTCTTCTTTTTTCTTTTGAACGATTTTTACCTGTTTGTCTAAAGAATCGCGGACAGTTGCGACTTCACTTTCCCGGTTGTCCAGTTCACCTTTTCGGTTTTCAAGTTCCGTAAAGCGGGCGTTGATGGCATCCGTTTCAACTTTCAGGTCTTTTTGCCTGGAAGCAATATCCAGTTCCATATCCTTTAATTCCAGTTGGCGCTGCATTTTTTCCGCCTCTACTTCCTGGCGCATTTGTGCATAGCGCTCTTTTGCTTCCTGAATTTTTTGCTGTTTGATGCGTTCGTTCTCCGCTTCTGCTTTTGATAATAGTTTTTCAGCTTTGAGTTCGGCTTCGTCTTCGACACGTTTGGCACTGAGGCGGGCTTCCTTTACGACCATGTCGGCCTGGCTATTTGCCTCTTCCACTGCCTTCGAACTGCTTTTTTTCATCGTTAGACTGGCAATCACAAAGGCAGCGATGCCCCCGATGACCAGCCCTATTATTATGCTTGTAGGTTCCATAATCCGTTAATTTGCATTGATTTGGTTGTTATATATGCAGGGAAATGTTGCAAATAAAAATTCGTTTGCCTGCCATTACCCCAGTTAATGTCAATTTACTTTCTGATCTGAGCGCCCAGTTTTCCTTCGAAAACGCTGGTCAATTGACCCATCAGCGCGTCAATCTCTTTGTCTTGTAATGTTTTTTCCGGGTCTTCAAAAGTGAAACTCACGGCATAGGACTTCTTATCTGCACCGAGTTTGTTTTCATCTTCAAACACGTCGAACAAATTGACCTCGCGCAGCATTTTCTTAGCTGTTTTAGCGGCCAATTGGCGGATGTCGGCAAAAGCAACTCCTTTGTCGATCACCAGCGCTAGGTCGCGGCGAACGCTTGGGAATCTGTTCAGGTCTTGAAATTGTATCTTGTTGTTACCCAACGCCTTTAGCACGTTTTCAAAATTGAAATCGGCAAAAAACACGGGGTTCTTGATGTCCATTTTTTTCAAAATAGCGGCCTGTACGGCACCAAAAGTGACCAGTTCCTGGGCACCCCGGTGGTACTTCAAGGCATATTGGTAAGGCGATTCGTTGAGCACTGTTTCCTGAAAACCACTGATGCCCAGCCTTGCCAGCAAATTGGCAACGTAGCTTTTCAACGTATAAAAGTCAACCACTTTTTTCGTCGTCGGCTGCCAGGATTCAGGCGAATGTGCGCCCGTCAAGGTCAGCGACAATCGGGCTATTTCAGCCGTAACCCTGCCGCTTTCCGTTTTCAGCGCGGCCCCGCCAACCGTCAACAGTCCACCATCCACCGTGAGGCCACCCGCCTTCGCCAAGGCTTCGGCGGGTAAACCGTCTACCGTCAACCGTCCACCGTCCACCGTAAAATACGTCTTGCCGAATTC
>Ga0335398_10000461_pt1 | contig 71281 bp, 70 predicted proteins | sample BON03_FD_205742 | JGI IMG/M metagenome (GOLD analysis project Ga0335398, IMG submission 205742) | Freshwater microbial communities from Lake Bonney liftoff mats and glacier meltwater in Antarctica - BON-03 (spades assembly) (version 2) | ecosystem: Environmental > Aquatic > Freshwater > Ice >... | reverse complement strand
TCCATTTTCAGAAACTTCTTTTATAATAGCAAGTTTCTCTTCTTTGGTAAATTTCCGTTTTTCCATCTTTCAAAATTATAGATTTATTAATATAATTCTGTCCGATTATTTAAGGGGCTGAAACAGTCTGCCCTGCTTCACGTCCTCTTCTATTTTCATTCACCAACTTATTACATTAACTTTATTCAATATGAAAAACACATTTTTTATTCTTCTACTCTTTCTTCTATTTTCTCTTTTTAATTGTTCCGAAAAAAAGCCTAACAAACATGTAAAAGATATAAAAGAAAAATTATCACTAGCAGAAGAAATTATAGAATCTTCGATAATTGCGCACGGAGGCGATCAATTGTATGCCAATTCATTTGAATTCGATTTCAGAGGAAAGAGCTATTCTTTTACTCAAAATGAAAAGCACGCTGTTTATCAACTAAAGTTCAATCAAAATGATTCTCTATTCATAGATAAACTTGACCAAGGTAAATTTATACGTTTTGTAAACGGAACCGAAATTGATTTAAATGCGAAACAAGTAGATCAATATTCAAATGCATTGAATTCGGTAATGTATTTCACCTTATTGCCTTTCAAATTAAAAGACCCATCTGTTATAATGGCATTTAAAGGAAAGACCAGCATAAAAAACAACACTTATCATATAGTTCGTGTAACTTTCAGCGCAGATGGTGGAAAGGATCACGAAGATGAATTCTATTATTGGTTCAATTCAGAAAATCACCGAATGGAGTACTTTGCCTATAATTATAAAGTAAATGAAGGTGGTGTTCGTTTTCGTGTTGCTAAGAATCCACGAGAAATTAGCGGGGTTCTTTTTTACGACTATGAGAACTATGAGGCAGAATTGGGAACAACCATGGAAAAACTTCCTTTGCTCTATGAAAAAGATGAATTAACCTTACTCTCCGAAATTAAAAATGAAAATATTAGAACAAGAAAAGCGCTCTTTTGAAGCGCTTTTCTTGTTCTAAAGGATGTCTCTTCTACTTAAATCCCCGTATAATTTTGTGGAGTTATCGTTTTCAATTTTGCTCTAACCTCATCCGAAACTGTTAGGTTATCTATAAACTCATGAACGGATGCTTTCGTTACCGCTTCATTTTTACGCGTTAAACCTTTCAAAGCTTCATAGGGTTCTTCAAAGCCTATACTTCTCAAAACCGTTTGAATAGCTTCTGCGACAACCGCCCAGTTCCGTTCCAAATCAGCTTCGATTGCGGCTTCATTCAGCAACAACTTATTCAGACCATTTAAGGTGGATTTCATTGCGATAAACGTATGTGCGAAAGGCATTCCGATTGTTCTCAAAACAGTAGAATCTGTTAAATCACGTTGTAATCTTGAAACGGGTAATTTTTCAGAAAGATGGCCAAACAAAGCGTTTGCAATACCGATATTTCCTTCCGAATTTTCGAAATCAATTGGATTGACTTTGTGCGGCATAGCGCTGGAACCAATTTCACCTTCCTTCAATTTTTGCTTAAAATATTCCATTGAAATATACGTCCACATATCACGGTTCAAATCCAAGATGATCGTATTAATTCTTCTTAACACATCAAAAAGAGCGGCTAAATTATCGTAATGATCAATTTGCGTTGTCGTCTGCGAACGATTCAAACCGAGATTATTGTCTACGAAGTTATTGGCAAATTCCACCCAATCGTGCTTCGGAAATGCAACATGATGCGCATTGAAATTTCCAGTTGCCCCGCCAAATTTTGATGAATATGGCATTGCCTCTAATTGCTTCATTTGCACTTGTAAACGCTCAACGAAAACTTTAATTTCTTTTCCTAAGCGCGTCGGAGAAGCGGGTTGCCCATGTGTTCTTGCCAACATAGGAATGTCCTTCCATACGTTCTGGAATTCATCTAATTTTGCAATCATTTCTTTTAAAAGGGGCAAATATGCTTGGGCTATTGCTTCTTTTAATGAAAGCGGAATACTTGTGTTATTGATATCTTGAGAAGTTAAACCAAAATGAACGAACTCCAAATACTTCTCCAAATTCAGTTCCCGCATTTTCTCTTTCACGAAATATTCAACTGCTTTTACATCGTGGTTGGTGATTTTCTCTTTGTCTTTTATCCAATTTGCATCAGCTTCTGAAAAGTTTGTGCAAATTGCTTCTAAAGCTGCGATTCTATCTTCAGGAAAATCTTCCATTCCTTTAATTCCTTCCTCTGCTAATGCAATCAAATATTTGATTTCCACGATAACGCGGTATTTTATAAGCGCAAATTCTGAGAAAAAAGGCCGTAATTCTGAAGTTTTAGCGTGGTAGCGACCGTCTATTGGGGAAATTGCAGTAAGAGAATTTAGTTCCATGTTTTTATTTTTTATTGACTTCCAATTACTTAGCCGAATTCAATGATAAAAAAGAAAGCGCAAAGATAGTAAATTCCGAACAAACATTTGATTGGTCGATTAATGATTAAAGGCTTGCTGATTAGCAGACTTAGGAACTATTTTTTGAACGAGAGCAGCCAATTGTAAAATTCGTCGGTTCTGAAATATTTTTCCGGAGCTCCATGATTTCCGCCTGGAATAGATGTAAATTTTAGTTTATTCGTATTTTTACATTTTTCTATAGCCGCCACCATTTTTGTTGATTCCGAATAAGGCACAGCTCTATCGCCTGTTCCATGAACTATCCACAAGGGAAGTTCAGCTAAAGTACAGGCATCTACAGTATTTCCCCCACCACAAAATGCAGCTGCTGCAGCTAAACGATGTGCATATTTTCCTGCATAATGTAATGTGCCGTAAGCACCTAAACTCATTCCGACAATATAAATTCGACTTGAATCCAAATCGTAGCTGGCCAATAAATAATCCAACAAAGTGTTTAGTTTCTCCGGACTCCACGATTCTCCTTTTTTAACTTGGGGAGCAACAACCATCATGGGAACTTTTCTCCCTTTGTCTAGTTCATGCAGCACGCCATAATTTCTAACTTTCTAGAGATCTGTTCCGCTCAAGCTTCGACCGTGCAAAAAAATCAAGAGGGGAGCTTTTTCTTCTTTTTCAAGACCTGAAGGAGCGGACACTAAAAAAGGATAGCTTGATTTTCCGATAACGGAAGTTATTTGTGAACCAACAAAAATTGGCAAAGAGGCAAATAAAATACTTACGAATATTGACTTTAACATGCACTCAAAATTAATTCAAAAGTTCTGAACTCTTGGAATAAAAAAATCTCCAGAAGATAATTCAACTGGAGATTAGTCTTGAAAATTTTTTTCCTGTTTATTTTTTTACCCAACGGAAATTTAAATTCTGTTGAACAGACAAAAGACCAATGTATTCTCCGCTTGGTAAATTTTTAACATCTAGTTCCTGTTTTAACTTCCTGTACGAGTGCCCTTATTGACAATGCAGTTAATCATACAGCCAATCAGATTCACAAACGAATTTAAATGGCTTTGTTAAAAACTCAACGCGAAATTTTAGCGAAACTTCTCCCGTTAAATTCATTAATTTTGCAAGGTGAAAAGAATCGCAGTCAAAATCGCATATCGAGGTACAACATTTCATGGTTGGCAGCGGCAACCCCGAGAAATTTCTGTTCAAGAAAAAATTGAAGATAGTTTATTCAAATTACTTGGCGAAAAAGAGAAATATCCGATTGTCGGTTGCGGTCGGACGGACACAGGCGTGCATGCAAGCGAATATTTTTTTCATACCGATGTCCCAGCCGATTCTGATTTACAAGATTTGGGTTACAAGCTGAACAGAATCGTAGGAGATGAAATTGTCATAAAAGACATAAAAGAAGTGGCATCCGCCTGGCATGCTCGTTTCGATGCCAAAAGAAGAACATATCGCTATTTCATTCACAGGGAAAAAGATCCTTTCATTACGGACGAAAGTGTTTATGTTCCAGGACCGCTAGATTTTGATAAAATGACCGAAGCTTGTCCTTATTTAATGGGAAAACAAGATTTTACTTCACTTTCAAAATTACACACCGACGTTAAAACGAATATTTGCACTATCTCCGAGGCGAAATGGGTTAAAATGGACGAAACACGTTACTATTTCGAGATTTCAGCCGATCGTTTTCTTCGCAACATGGTTCGCGCAACGGCCGGAACATTGTTAGAAATTGGGCAGAGAAAAATGGAACCTTCAGAAATAAAAACTATTCTTGAAAAAATGGATAGAAGTGCAGCATCTCAATCTGCTCCTGGGCAAGGGTTGTTTTTGTGTCGAATTGAGTATTAAACTGGGATATAGAATCTGTAATATAAAACATTCGCATGCTCATTGATGGATTTAACTTGATATAAAATCAAATTTCCATCCGTCCCGAATTTTTCAAGACAGTCCGCAATCTACTTTACGACTAATATATAATTGTTTTTTTTTCCTTTTCCCAACAAAACATATTTATTATTGATCAACGTTTCCTGGGTAATATTGAAATCTTCGCCAATTTTTTCTTTGTTCACAGAAATGGAGTTTCCTTTTAGTTCGCGTTTTGCTTCGCCATTGGAAGCTAAGAAATTTGTTTTTCCAGAAAGTGCATCGATAATAGACATTCCCGCTTCTACTTCTGAACGCTCAACTTCGGCAGTTGGCACCCCTTCGAAAATAGCAAAAAAGTCTTTTTCTGACAATTTGCGCAAATCATCAGCTGTTGATTTACCGAAAAGAATATTTGTAGCAGCCAAGGCAACTTCCAATTCCTCTTTTCCGTGCACACGTTCCGTAATATCTTCAGCTACTGCTTTTTGCAACTTACGCATGTGGGGCTCCGCTTGATGTTCCGCGATTAGGTTCTCTATCGTTTCTTTATCAAGTAAAGTGAAAATACGAATATAATTTTCTGAATCTGAATCACTTGCATTCAACCAAAATTGGTAAAACTCATACGGAGAAGTTCTGTCTTTATCTAACCAAACCGCACCCGAAGCTGTTTTCCCGAACTTAGTTCCGTCTGCTTTTTTGATCAATGGAGTTGTTACTGCGTAAGCTTCGTTTCCGCTTTTTCGGCGAATCAATTCTGTTCCTGTAACAATATTTCCCCACTGGTCTGAACCACCCAGTTGAACAATACAATTTTTGTGCTCGTTCAACCAATAGAAATCATAACCTTGAACCAATTGGTAAGAGAATTCGGTAAAAGACAAACCTGTTTCCAGACGTTTTTTTACAGAATCTTTCGCCATCATATAATTCACAGTAATGTGTTTACCAACATCGCGAATGAAATCTAAGAAATTCATGTTTTTGAACCAATCGTAGTTGTTTACCATTTCGGCTCCCGTTTCAGTATCGTTGAAATCCAAAAAACGGGACAGTTGGTCTTTCACACATTGCACATTGTGCTCCAATGTCACGCTATCCAGCAAGTTTCTTTCATCTGATTTACCAGAAGGATCACCAACCATTCCTGTCGCTCCACCGACCAATGCAAACGGTTTGTGTCCCGCACGCTGAAAGTGAACCAATGTCATAATTTGCACTAAATGGCCAACATGTAAAGAATCTGCAGTGGGATCAAAACCAATATAACCCGACCGAACTTGTTTGTTTAACGCTTCTTCCGTACCCGGCATCATGTCGTGTATCATTCCCCTCCACTGCAATTCAGTGATAAAATTCTTTGGCATCTTATTATAGATTTATGGATCTTAGGACTTTAAGCTTTTAAGACTTGTTAAATTGACTATTTCGTCATAAAATCTCATAAGCATACTATCCTAGAGTCCAATTTTATTTCTTACCTGTCAATTCCTTAAACACTTCTTCCAAACGTTTTTCTTCTATGCGAAGCGTAAGGACGAGTAACTTGTTTTCTTGTGCATATTGCGCAATTTGCTTTCTGAGGTCAACATTGGCGCTACCTTCAAATAGCCAGCCCTTACCTACTTTCTCTACTTTACGAACGTTTGCTATTTTGACCAATTGGTTTTTAGAAACATCGCCTTCGAATTCCACGTAAACCGTTATAACTTGACCATCAGGGTGCTGTAATTCGCTTGTTTTTCCGTCTGCAACAATATCACCGTTATTAATGATGACCACACGATCACAAATTGCTTCAACTTCCTGCATAATATGTGTGGAAAGCATCACTGTTTTTTCTTTTCCGATTTTCTTAATCAATTCACGGATTTCAACCAATTGGTTTGGATCCAAACCTGAAGTTGGTTCATCCAAAATCAAAACTTCTGGATCGTGAATAATGGCTTGTGCCAAACCCACACGTTGCCGATATCCTTTGGAAAGCATTCCAATTTTCTTGTTTTGTTCTATTTCTAACCCAACAGCATTTATCATTTCTGCAACGCGGTCTTTGACATTCTTTATTTTGTAAATATTTCCAACAAAAGTCAAATATTCCTTCACATACATGTCGAGATACAAGGGATTATTTTCCGGCAAATAGCCAATTAACTTTCTGGTATCCAAAGAGTCGACATCCACAACTTTACCACACACTTTCACTTCTCCACTTGTGGAAGGAATAAAACCCGTAATAATTTTCATCGTAGTGGATTTTCCAGCACCATTTGGGCCCAAGAAACCAACAATCTCACCTTTATTCACTTCAAAGGAAATAGAATTAACAGCGGCTTGCTCGCCATAAAATTTGGTCAGATTTTTTACCTCGATTGACATTTTGTTCGTTTTGAAGAGCGAAGATAGTGAAAAATAGAAATGCCAAAGGAAAGCATGCCGTATCGTTTAGTAAAATGTTGTTTAATGCAATTATTCACGAAGAAAATCAATCTTTTTAAATCAATTCCCGCAATCAAAAAAACCGAAAATTTTAAAATTTGCAAATTTTAAAAGACTAAAAGACTAAAAGACTAAAAGTTTAGCCCGTTTTTTGATATAATCGACTTTACCTCCCTTCTGTTTATAGAATAGAATTACCACAAATGTTACTCATTCATATTACATAAAGAAAAAGTATCTTTGCGCCTTCATGTCAATGCAAGCAAAAGTTTTAAAGTCAACGGGGAAGTTTTACAACGTCCTGCTGCCAAATGGGGAGCCTGTTCTTTGTCGCATACGCGGTAAAATACGTATGGCTGGATTAAAAACAACGAATCCAGTTGCTGTTGGGGACGAGGTAGTTATCGACGATGAATTCGACGATGAAGGTCGCGGAATGATTACAGGTGTTTTGCCTCGACTTAATTACATCGTCCGAAAATCAACAAATCTGAGCAAGCAAATGCAGATTTTAGCGGCAAATGTTGATCGTGCTTATTTGATGGTAACGCTGCATTCGCCCAATACACATTTGGCTTTCATCGATCGTTTTTTAGTTTCAACTGAATCGTTTCGAATTCCTTGTACTTTACTTTTCAATAAAATTGACCAGTACAATGAAAAAGACATGGAGAAGATTGATGAATACATTTCTAAATACGAAGCTATAGGCTATCCTTGTTATAAAATTTCCACTTTTGATGAATCGTCCATAGACTTTTTGCGAAAAGAAATTTATGGCAAACAAGTTATGATAGGCGGGCATTCGGGTGTTGGGAAAAGTTCATTGATCAATGCTTTGGACGCTGATATTTCCGCTCGAATTGGCGAGATTTCTCGGTCACATTCGCAAGGTCAACATACAACGACTTTTGCTGAAATGTTTCCCTTAAAGTCTGGGGGCTTTATAGTTGACACGCCTGGAATCAGAGCATTTGGAATAATAGAGATTGAAAAAGAACATATTGGGCATTACTTCAGAGAAATACGAGAATTAATGGGCGCTTGCAAATTCAACAATTGCAAGCATTTGAATGAGCCAAAATGCAAGGTTAAAGATGCCTTAGAAAAGGGTGAAGTGGCTATTAGTCGCTACGATAGCTACTGGCAAATGATGAACGAAGATCCGAGCGATAATTACCGTAAAAATATTTACGGATGAGAATTGTTCTACAACGAGTTCGCGAAGCTTGCATAATAATTGAAGGGGAAATCAATCGTCAAATCAGTTACGGACTGCTCATTTTATTGGGAATTGAAACTGACGATACTTCAGAAGATATTGATTGGTTGCTAAATAAAGTTTTGCAAATGCGGATCTTCTCCGATAGTGAAGGAAAAATGAACGAAAGTATTTTAGATCAAAATGGCGAATTGCTTATTATCAGTCAATTTACTTTACATGCAACTACAAGAAAAGGCAACCGACCTGGATTTGCGAAAGCAGCTCGACCAGAAATTGCGCTACCATTGTACGAGGAGTTTATTTCAAAAGCCAGATTGCAAATTTCAGGGAAAGTTGAAACTGGAATTTTCGGTGCGGATATGAAAGTAAGTTTGGTAAATGACGGACCCGTCACTTTAATAATTGATTCAAAAAACAAAGAGTAGGTTGGAATCTGGAAACTGAAGTATAGATCGTTCCTTTGGAACTGATAGAGAATTAGTCTGAACATCATGAAGTTCTAAAGTCTTTAAAATGGAATTAAAAGAAGCACAAAATATTGTCGATAAATGGATCAAGGAAGTTGGCGTTCGTTATTTCAACGAATTGACGAATTTAGCGATACTGACAGAAGAAGTTGGCGAGGTAGCTCGAATTATTGCGCGACGATATGGCGAACAGAGTGAGAAAGAATCAGACAGAGACAAGGATCTGGGTGATGAAATGGCAGACGTATTGTTTGTACTGATTTGCTTAGCTAACCAAACTGGAGTAGATTTGGAGTCCGCTTTGAAAAAGAATTTAGAAAAGAAAACCATTCGCGATAGCGAAAGACATAAAAATAACGAAAAATTAAGATGACTGTAAGATTTCATGAGATCAAGACTTAATGCACCATTTAGCATCAGCACTACTCTTAAAGTCTTAATATCTTAGCATCCAAAAACACATAAAAATGGCCTTTGAAAAATTACAAGAAACGCTAGTTGAAAACTTATCCAGAGCTGGGTTTGAAGATTTCTTGCCGGAGCAAAAGAAATTGTTTTCTAAAATCCGAGAAGGAAAAAACCTTGTTATCTTGACAGAAGGCAGCAAGGGCTTATCCAGCTTATTCTTAATAACGACCTTGCATAAAGTTCCGGTTCCCGAGGAAGGTTCGCCACGTGTCGTTATAATTTGTGCAACAGATGATGAAGCTCTAGAGCGTTACGAAGATTTAAAAAAATGGTCGCGTCACATGGATTTAACAATCGATTTAGCGCACGAAAAAGGCAAGCAAATTCAGCAACGCAACGATATTTTTGATGGAACAGAAATTGTTATTGGAACCACAAAACGTATTTACGATTTATACATTCAAAGTGGCTTGAACTTAAATTTGTTACGTCTTTTCATCATCGATGACGCGAATCAAACTTTGATGAAAAACAATCCTGGTTTCTTGGCGCGTTTCGCGGATAGCTTGCCGAAATGTCAGATTTTAATTGGCGCAAAAAAGTACAATGAAAAATTAGAAACTTTTTGTGAGCAAATACCTTTTGGGTTTTTGAAAGTGAAAATGTAGGTTTTAAAACTGCGGGAAATAGAGCAAAAAAGCTGAGAGTGAAAGTCGTTCTTTAAAAACGAGTGTTGCATTGTTTATTTGGAAAATCCGACGCGAGATGCTTAAATTTTCATCTTGCATCCTCAACGCAAGAGGCGTGTTAATTCATCAACCACCTTTTTATCAATAGGAAAAGTAAAGTCATCAACATTTAGATGCTTTAAGGAGCGCCAAACACGTTTTTCTCCTTCTTCCTGGTGCACATAATCGATAGAAACAGTTTCTAAATCAGACCAATTTGGATACCTTACGAAATAATAAAAACTAAACAATTGTTGCTTAGGACTGAACGCTGAAACTTGGAAAGAATCATTCACATAGAATAGTTCGCCTACTTCAACCTCTATGGCGCATTCTTCTCGAAATTCTCGTTTTAAACATTCTTTTTGGCCTTCTCCAAATTCCAAACCACCTCCTGGAAACTTAATCATGGATTTCCCAAAACGCAATTCTGAGGATAGCAAAACTTCCTGTTTATCGTTGATAAGAATGCCGTATACGCGCAGGTTGAATTGGTTCATGAATTTATTGTTTTGGGCTTGCAAACTATAATAGTACTTTGGAATATCAACAGGAGTTTTCTGGAATTTGCAGGAATTCCGTTGCCAAGTATATACAAGAATACTTCTTTACAATAGAATTGCGCGTGCTTATTCCAATATGGGTGCGATATTTGGTCTAAAATATAAATCTGACTTCATCACCTTGCCATCTTCTCTATAAATTGGTTGACCGTCTGCATTGAGTTTACTCATATTTGAGCGTTGGATTTCTTGAAAAACTTCCTCCATCTTCCCTTGCAAACCATGCTTCAAAATTGTTCCGCAAAGAATGTAAAGCATGTCTCCAAGCGCATCTGCAACTTCTACTAAATCTCCGTTTTTGGCAGCTTCTAAATATTCTTCGTTTTCTTCCGCCATTAAACTATGCCGAAGATCAATCTCTTTAACAGATAAATCCGTCGTTGGCTGGTAGTTGTTTTCTATTTTGAAAGCAGTGTGCCAACTTTCTACTGCACCAATTATTTCTTTGAATTGCATGATTTCATTTTAAACGTGAAAATAGCAAAATAGATTTGACTAGTTCCAAACTAACCTATAATTATCTGAGATTTCTCCTACTTAGAAATAGAGAAAATACTTTAATCCAAATTAAAGACTATTTCGATTATAGTTGCGAAAAAAAGATCAAATTAGAAAAAGAAATCTTAAACTTGAGAATATGAAAAAAACATTGTCTCTGCTTTTAATATTCTCAACTATTCTAAGTTGCTATTCTTTCTTCTTAAACAGCTCCCCAAAGCATAAAAACACAAACAAAGGAATACCAAGCGATTCTCTCCGATTAGGGGCGTTCTCAACAAGTTTGAATGTGCAAAACCTAAAAAAATCTAAAGAATTCTATGAGAAATTAGGCTTTAAAGTACTTGGTGGAAGTAAGGAACAGAAGTACCTAATCATGAAAAATGAGAATACACTTATCGGTTTATTTGAAGGGATGTTTGAAGGAAACATTTTAACTTTCAACCCAGGTTGGAATGAAAACGGCAAAAATACGGAAACATTTGATGACATTCGGACAATTGAAAAACATCTCAAAGATAGCGGCATTTCATTGGATACTGAAATCGAAAAAGGTATGGAAGGACCTGCCAGTTTGATGTTAAAAGATCCCGATGGAAATTTAATATTGATAGATCAGCACCGCTAAACGCAAGTTTATTTAGCTAAATTTCACAAAAAATGAAAGTACTCGGAATCTCCATTGAAGCCAACAAAGCAATTTTTTCTGCTTTAGAGTTGAATAATCGTTCTCTTGAAGAAATTTCAAACGCACCAAAAAAATTGGAATTGAAGGATCACCTCGATTCGTCGGAGGTACGAATTTTTCTTTCGGAATTGCATACATTTTTGAGTGAAGAAACTTTTGAACGAGTCGGAATCATTACTCGCGGCACTAAAGGTCGATTTGCGGCATCGCCAATTTCATTTAAAATTGAAGGCTTGATTCAAATCTTCCCGAATATGGAAATTGAATTTGTTGCACCCGCGACTTTGCGCGCCTACTTCAAGAAAAAAGAAAACCCAATTGAACCAAAATACGCTTACCAAAAAGATGCTTGCGATCTAGCCTTGTATCTTTTGAAAGACTAAAACACCATTTTATTTCGAAAAACTTGTCAGAGAGTTTTACTTTGAAAGAATTAAGCGCTGCAATTATCGTAACTTTGCGGGCGTTGGCAAATTATCACCGCAACAAGACAACATGGAACAAAACGATTTTTTAGACACGCACGTATTCTCAAATTTAAAAAGCACGACAAACGGTGCTGAAATCAACCCAATTTACTTCTTCACAGAAGCAGATTTTGAGGTAGTTTTAGAGCGCATCGAACATTTTGGAATTAGCGTTTACCAAATCGAACCTTTTTTCGATGGCAAATCTTTCGGGATCCAAACCAATGAAGATCTAAAGAAGAAAGCCACAGACGTTAGATGGTACGGAAAAGCATTTTCCACTTTCAAACATCAACAAGCGGGTATGTTGTATAGCGCAAGCTATAAGGTTCCGACAAAATTGTTGGCGAGATATTCTTAAAATTTTTCTTTTAATTTGCTTCTTTTTTTTATTTTTTTGAAATAAAGGAGGTAAAATGGTATTTAGTTTACTGTACTTTAGCTTTATACAGTCAGGGCAGACGCATTAAAACCTTACTTAAAATGCTAATAACTATTTGATAATCAGTTAATTAAATGCTATTTAAATAATTTATAATTTGTATATTTATCTGATAATCAGATGTATAAGTTGTGAAAAACAAAAATATTATTGAGCTTCTTTCAAAAATGAAAGATCATAGAATTGAAAGAAAAAAAGAGGATTTATTGACCGATATAATTGTCATTACGATGTCTGCGGTGATTTGTGGTGCTGAAAACTGGAATCAAATCGAAATGTTTGGGAAGTCAAAACACGATTGGTTTAAGACATTTTTAGAGCTGCCAAATGGCATACCTTCACATGACACATTTAACAGATTTTTTGCGGCTTTAGATCCTGATAAATTTGAAAATATTTTCTGGGAGTGGGTTAAGTCTATCTCCAAAAAAATAACAAATGAAGTTATCAGTATTGATGGAAAAACCATACGAGGAGCTAAAGAACACGGTAATACATCTGCAATTCATATGGTTAGCGCATGGGCAAACAGCAATAATTTAGTTTTAGGCCAATTAAAAGTCAAAAAGAAATCAAATGAAATAACAGCAATTCCAGAATTGCTAGATGCTATATTCATTAAGGATTGTATCATTACTATTGATGCTATGGGATGTCAAATAGCAATTGCAAAAAAGGTAATCAAAAAAGGGGGAAATTATATTTTAGCCGTTAAAGGAAATCAAAAAACACTTCAACAAAACATCGAAGATTCATTTCGATTTTTAAAACCAGATGATGTATCAGAATCACTTGATGCAGAACACGGTAGAGTTGAAGAGAGAACATGTTCGGTAATAAAAAACTTAGAATATATTGAAAACAGCAAGGACTGGAAGGATATAAAAACAATAATTAAAATTGATAGCAGTCGCTATTTCAAATCAACTAAAAAACAAGAAAATTCAACAAGAATTTATATCTCAAGCTTAGATGTATCAGCTGAAAACTTTCAAGAGTATATTCGCTCTCATTGGGGAATTGAGAACAAACTTCACTGGTGCTTAGATGTAGGTTTCCGAGAGGATGCTAGCAGAAAAAGAACGGGAGATCGTGCTCAAAATTTTTCTGCAATCAATAAAATTGTTCTAACAATGTTGAAAAAGGATAATTTAAAAGCTTCGATTATGACAAAACGATTGAATGCAGGCTGGAATGAGGCCTATTTGAAAAAAATACTAGAATTTTAATGCGTCTGCCCTGAACTAAGAACTTGGAAATTTGTAATTTTGAGAACGCATGACTACCTTGGGAACTGCATTATAATAAAATAATCCAATCGAGAATTTTTTCAAGTTTGAATTATACTCATGAAGCGAAACAATTTAAAATCTCAATTTTCGAAATTATATTATAGTTTTCTGCGCTTCCGTGTAGCTTTCCGAAATTATCCTTTTAGAAAATTCAATATTGTTGAAGTTTTTATTTTTTGGGTTAAAAGTCGACTTTCAAGATCACAATTTCTCGTATTGTCCGGAATATTGGTTGGTTTTAGTGCTGGTCTAGCAGGAGTTTTGTTGAAGATTTTAGTTCATGAAATACAGCATTTCGTGCACAACGATGTTCCATTTGAAGGGCGATTATTTATTTTTGGAATCCTCCCTTTACTCGGAATTCTTTTCACTGCTATGATTGTGAAATATTTTTTCAGGTCGGATGAAGACAAAGAACTGTCTTTTATATTGAGTGATATTTCACAAAATGAAAGTCGAGTGAAATCGTCTAAAATGTATTCTCAAATTCTGCAAAGTGCAGTTACCGTTGGGTTTGGTGGATCTGCAGGACTTGAAACACCAATTGCAGTAACGGGCTCAGCTATAGGATCAAATTTCGCCCAGCGATATCGGCTAGGTTTTAAAGAACGAACGCTTTTGTTGGCGGCTGGCGCAGCTGCAGGTATTGCGTCTGCATTTAATGCCCCAATTGCCGGTGTAATGTTTGCTTTTGAAATTTTGTTGACTGGTTTGGTATTTACGGATTTCATACCTTTAGTCATAGCAGCCATTTGTGGGAGTTTACTTTCTCGATTTTTATTGAATGAAGATGCGCTGTTTAATTTTGATTCTCGCGTGCTTTTTGATTATACCAACATCTCCTATTTTATAATTTTAGGAATTCTATCCGGACTATACGCAAGATATTTTCTTGTTGTAGGTCAAAAGGTGCATAGTTTTTTTGAGCGATTTGGAAAGAAAGTTATTCTGAAAGCTTTGGTTGGTGGAATATTGCTCTCGCTATTATGTGTTATTTTCCCTCCTTTATATGGAGAAGGTTACCTTAATATTCGGATGCTTAACGAAGGAGAAATGGACACAATGATCCATGAAAGTTTGTTTCGCTACTTTGATCCGAATCAGTGGGTTATTTTGGCTTTCCTTGTGCTTTCGATTTTATTCAAAGCTTTTGCCACAAGTATTACGCTAAGCTCAGGTGGAAACGGTGGAAACTTCGCCCCGTCTTTATTTGCAGGTGGAATGTTAGGCTTCTTGTTTGGTTATGTTCTAATGTTACTCGGATTCAAAGATGTCCCAATCACAAACTACATGCTCGTCGGAATGGCAGGAGTAATGGCTGGTGTTATGTATGCTCCACTGACAGCCATTTTCTTAATTGCGGAATTAAGCGGGGGTTATGATTTGTTTATTCCTTTAATGACAGTTGCTATTATTTCATCTTCACTTAATCGTTACTTTTCTCCTATAAATCCTGTTTACGTTAAATTGGCTGAAGAAGGAAAAATATTTACCACTAGGCAAGATCAGAATATTCTTTCTCAGATCTCTTTGAAATCTTGTATGAATCAGTCTACTGTAATCGTGTACACTTCTGAATCGATGGATGAGGTACTCCAGAAATATAGAAATAGCGATGAAAATACATTCGCTGTTGTGGATGTAAATAATCTGTATTGGGGGATATTAAATCGCGAACAATTACGACCTTTTCTTCTTGGCAGTAAGGACATGACCGAAACAAGTGTTAGTAAACTTACAATAAGTGCGGCATTTGAGATTCGAGAAAAAGATACGATTATGCGCGTAATAAAAATGTTTGACGAAGCAGATGTATGGCAATTACCCCTTTTAGATGAGCAAAGAAATTTTTTGGGCTTCGTTAGCCGCTCAAGTATTTTGAAAAATTACCGAAGTCTTCTTAAAAGCTTTTCGGAGTAATAGCTCATTTTCCTGACTAATTCTTCCACCTCCTCGTTTGTGTTGCTTAACGTTATTTCCACTTTTGAGTTAAACAGAGGATTAGTATACAACTATCGGGGATTCGATTAATTCCAATAAAATAAAATACCTCACCTTTGTTTCATAAATTTAAGAAATAAGATTATGACAAATACAGATAAGTCAAAGCCAGTAATGGTTACAGGAGCAAACGGTTATGTTGCGAGTTGGCTCGTGCTAAAATTACTTGACGAAGGAATGACGGTTCATGCCGCTGTTCGTGATCCTCAGAATGAAAGAAAAGTGGGACATTTGAAAGATGCTGCATCAAAATCCAAAGGTTCGCTGAAGTTTTTTAAATCAGATTTATTGACGCAAGGAGCTTACAAAGAAGCGATGGAAGGTTGTGAAGTCGTTTTTCATACAGCTTCACCTTTTGTTTTGGATGTGAAAGATCCACAGAAAGATTTAATAGATCCAGCGCTGAAAGGAACAGAAAATGTTTTGTCATCTGTTAACGAAACTGCTTCCGTAAAAAGAGTTGTTTTGACCAGCAGTTGTGCAGCCATTTATACAGATTCTATTGATTGCAAATTGGCACCAAATGGCGTTTTGACGGAAGAAATCTGGAATACAACGTCTTCTTTGAGCTATCAACCCTATTCTTATTCAAAAACCGTGGCTGAGAAAAAAGCTTGGGAAATGAACAAGGCACAAAGTAACTGGGATTTAGTGACAATCAATCCTAGCTTTGTTATGGGACCAGCGTTAAATCCTAAGGATACTACATCAGAAAGCATGACAATAGTGAAACAACTGGGTGATGGAACCATGAAAATGGGCGTACCAAAAATGGGCGCTGGAGTAGTTGATGTTCGCGATGTTGCTGAAGCTCACTTTCAAGCAGGTTTTAGACCGGAAGCAAAAGGTAGGTATATAACGAGTGCGCACAATTCTAACTTTTTAGAAATGAGTCAGGTACTTTTACCTAAATTTGGGGATAGATACCCATTGCCGAAAAAAGCCTTGCCGAAATGGTTGTTAATGCTTGTTGGACCGATGGCAAATAAGTTGTTTACGCGGGATTTTATTAGAAACAATGTAAACATTCCTTTCAATGCAGATAACTCAAAAATTAAAAATGAATTGGGGATTACATTTCGATCATTAAAAGAAACGATGGAAGAAACATTCCAGGTTTTGGTTGATCAAAATATGCTAAAGTCGAAATAATATTTCAGCAATGGAAAATGTACATCATATTGAAACGATTAGTGAGCTAAATGAAATGCTCAATCAAGATAAACCGAAGCATCCTCTGGTTTCCGTTATTGATTTTTCGAAAGTAGAAAATTACGGAGATGAAGATTTAAAACTTAGCAACGGTTTCTATTCATTGATGTTCAAAAATAATTGCCACAATAAATTTAAATATGGTAGAGAATATTTTGATTTCCAGGAAGGAACTTTAATTTGTATTGCGCCTCATCAAGTTGCTAGCATTGATAGCGAACCCAAACCTTTGAATGATGTCTCAGGTTGGGGTTTGTTTTTTCATCCAGATTTGATTCACGGAACATCGTTAGGAGCAAAAATGAAAGAGTATTCCTTCTTTTCGTATGAAATGAATGAAGCTTTGCATCTTTCTGTCAGTGAGAAAGAAAATCTGCAGAACTGTGTTGCGAAAACAGAATATGAACTTTCATTGAATATTGATCAACATAGTCAAACGCTTATCGTTTCAAATATTGAATTGTTGCTGAATTACTGCTCGCGTTATTACGACCGACAATTTATAACGCGTAAGACAAATAATAAAGATGTATTAGCCAAATTTGAAAAAGTACTTCAGGCTTATTTTTCGTCTAAAGAAATACAAAATAAAGGCTTGCCCAGCGTCAAGTATTGCGCTGAGCAACTCTTTTTATCTTCAAATTACTTGGGCGATTTGTTAAAGAAAGAAACAGGTAAAAACGCTCAAGAACATATTCATTACTATATAATTGAAGAAGCAAAGAATCTATTGCTATCTTCAAATTCTTCCGTTAGCGAAATTGCTTTTCAACTCGGATTTGAATACCCACAATATTTCAGCAAACTTTTCAAAACTAAAACAGGCATTTCACCAGCGGCTTATCGGCAGTTGAATTAGACGATTTGTTTCAGTTTCGAAAAAGGTGAAGCGATGAATTATTTAGGTGTTGGACGACATTGAAAATAAATTATTACTAAATTATAGGTTTGAAAATGATAACGATACACCGTTATTTAGGTTTTTTCTTGGCGGGAATACTATTCATATATGCTTTGAGCGGAATTGTTTTAATTTTTCGAGATAGTGACCTTTTCACAGTTGAAGAAAAAACTGAAGTAACTATTCCGTCAGGAATGCCACTGAGCGACTTAGGTAAGGCTCTTGAAATAAAACGCTTTCAAATTGATCACATTGAAGGCGATATCGTCTATTTTAAAGAGGGAACTTATAATCAATCGACAAGAAAAGCGAATTTAACAGTTCGTGAATTACTTTTTGTTTTGGATAAAAAGATGCATTTACACAAGGCGAAAAGCAATGAACTGTTGATGTTCTTGAATATCTTGTTTGGACTTTCGCTTTTTTTTTGTGATTTCCCCATTCTAGATGTTTCTTTCTGGAACCAATGTTTTCAAAAAAGGAATGTTTTTCGGGCTTGGAGGATTCGTTTTTGCGCTAATTCTTTTGTTTGTTTAACAGAAAAACAGTTGGTTTTTTATAAATATTTGTGTGAACCATCGCAAGTTGGCATTCGTTTAGAATGTCCACAAACACAATCGTGGAAACCTTGTCCTTTTAATATCCGTTCAGTGTATTGCTCAATTCTTGACGTACGTGTAGCAGATTGCTTTGCAGCGGAAAAATAGATTTTATAACCACGTTGTTTGCCAGGTGTCAATCCTTCAAAAGCAGTTTTAAAAACAGAATCTTTGTTTAATTTCTGAATTAACTCCTCAGGAAAATCTAAGTTTTTACTTTTCGTCATTTCAACCTTCAACCCGGCATTTTCTATTTCAATGGCTTCATAAATGTAAGCTTTCAAAACAGCTTCCAATTCTATTATTTGTTGAACAGAAGTGAACTTCGCCATTTTCATCGTTTGTGAATTTTCTCCTGGAGAAACCAAAATCCCATTCTCGTCTTTTAGTAAAACACCTTTGAAAAAACTTAAAGTAACGTACGCTTTAAATTTCCCGATAAGAATAAGGTTGCTTTTTTGCAACATAAAACAAGGAACTCGCCATTTCAACACTTCCGTCAATCCACAATCCAACAATATAGTTTGTAGCATCGCCATTTCAGCTTGCCATTTATCAGCATTTTGGATGTATTCGTCGACTTGGGTGTTCATATTTACTGGTATGTGTGTAAAGTTAGAGAAATATCAAAAAAAAGGAGAAATTAAACTGATTTTATAATTAGAACATTGGTAGAATCTGCAATAGTCAACAGAAAACTTTGCTTATATTGTTCTAATAAAAACAATTAGTATAAAAGCATTAAAATTTATTTGGAGTAAAATAATCGGGTTGTTAACACCTAAAAAATAAAGTGCAAATAGCATGGAGACTGACCCTTATTTATTAGAACGACTTCAAAATGCCATGCAATCGCGCGGATTAGTTTGGACTGGAATGTAGATAGAGAAGATGTGGATAATGTTTTGCGGATTGAGATTGGTGAAGGAGTTGAAGAAGCTAGGGTTTTGGGGTTTATTCGGGGTTGTGGGTTGATGTGTGAGGAATTGGAGTAGATGAAAATGTAAATTGCTTACGTCAACTATTCGCATAATTGCGTATCAATACGTATCATTTTTGTTTATCTTTGAATGAAATCAATTTGAGATATGCTAATGGCAAAAATTGGAATGGTCCAAATTCGAGTCATTAACTCTCTAAATTTCAATTTTTCCAAAGATATTGATCAATTTTACATAAAAATTTGTTGGGTTTGAAAATGATATTAGTTCTTGGAATACTTAAGTCGAAAAAATTCGTTAATGAATTATGACAAACCTTATCTCAATAAATAATTCATTTGAAAGCTATCAAAAACTTATATCGTTCTATCAAGAGATCAAGGATAAATTTTTTGATGATGTACATTTATCATTAAGTCATTTCTTTGCGGCCAACATGAGTGCTGCTTTAGGAGCTATATTGAATCAGTTTTCTGATAATATTAATGATATTCATTTTGATTATATGAGCTCGTCGATAGAAGCAATTTTGCAAAAAAATGATTTTTTGGCTTATTATGGAAAATCGTGAGCCTTAGACACGAACTGCACAACAATTAAGTACCAGAAACTAAATCCATCAGATGGAAAATATTTTAAAAATTATGTGATTGATGAGTTAATAGATGGTCATATTACAGATTTACCAAAAATGTCTATTGGCGCAAAAGAAAAAATAGTTGAAGCTATTTACGAAATCTTTGTCAATGCGCAGATGCATAGTGAAACGAAAAACATTTATACTTGCGGTCAGTTTTTCCCAAATAAGAACAGTATTGAATTTACAATTGTCGATACAGGAATTGGATTCAAAGAAAGAATAAATAATCGTTTTGATTCTAATTTGAGCTCAATTCAAGCTATAGAATGGGCAGTTCAAGATAGAAAAACAACAAAAGTTGGAGTCACTGGAGGTATTGGATTGGCAGTCTTACGAGAATTTGTTGAAATGAATGGGGGTAAAATGCAAATTGTAAGTCATGATGGTTTTTATCAATTTGATAAAGAAAGTGTTGACTCAAGAATATTTAATGGTAATTTTCCCGGTACAATTGTAAATTTGCAGTTCAGAACCGACGATAATAATAATTATTCGCTAAAAAGCGAAATAGATTACAACGATATATTTTAACACATGGAATCTTCAACAATTAGTATAATAAATACCATTGGCGACGTTTATGGCGTGGAGGCGGATGAAGGTCAAAAAGTTTTCGATCTTATTCAGAAAGCATTTTCCAAAAAGCACAAAGTGGTATTGAATTTTCAAAATATGGAAATGCTCACAACTGCATTTTTAAACACTGCTGTTGGTCAATTGTATAAAGATTATTCGGAAGAATTTATCAAAGAATTTTTAAGTGTTTCAGAAATGACTAATTCTGGTAAAGTTGCTTTGAAACGTGTCGTTGAAACCGCAAAACTGTATTACAAGGATCCTGAAGCAATGCAACAAAGTATTAATGATATTTTAGAAGATTGAAAAATGCCTACTACTTTCAAACAAAGTGATTTTTCAGAAGTTAATGGCAGGTCCATCTTTTTTGATGCGAACGTTCTCATTTATTTGTTTTGGCCAACAGGTTCAGCGTATTGGGAAGAAAATTACGCCAAGCTTTTTCGTAATTTATTAAAGCAAAACAATAACCTTTGTGTAGATTTTCTAGTTGTTTCAGAGGTGGTAAATAGAATTCATCGTATTGAACACAGAAAAGTTTCAAAAGGAAATGATTATAAGCTATACCGAGATAGTCAACCTGGGATTGACGCCTTAAAAGATATTTACACAATTGTACAAGATGAAATACTTAATCGTTTTGATGTAATTGGAAAGTCAATCGATAAAACAGAAATTCAAAGTTATTTAATTGTCGATAGCTTAGATTTTGCAGACAAAGCAACTGTTTCAATCTGCAAGCAAAATTCAATGGTTCTATTGACAAATGACGCAGACTTTAAATATGTAGATATAGATATTTTGACTTGCAACAATAAAATTCTGAATCCTTAAATCCAAATTATTTTAAAGTTAAGCATTGTTATCTTCAAGTATTACTAAATTAAAAATAAAATTCCCAAAACCGTTCTTCACTATCATAACCAGTCATTAGTGAGATTCTTTTTCCTTCTGTATTATACATGACTTCTTCGGTTGTTAGAATTTTTAGCCCTGTAAACCAATCCTTTATCACGATATAGTTGTAACCACCATTTTCCTAAGTCACTTTAGCTACAATTGCATTTTCATTGAAATAACTTCGGTTAATTTGTTGGTTCAATTCATAACCTGAATAAAATATTACTTTAACAGAGTATGTGTTCGACCAAACGGTTTCATAATATGCGTCTCTACCCGTTCCGGCGATAGGATGTCTTCCTATGATTTGTCCTTCGTAATAAGATGGAGGTACCGCTGGAAGACAGATTTTATGAAAATACCTCGTTTTACAAAAGATTTCGGCACTTGCTGAACCGGATAAGGTAGTTAATAACAATATAATAAATACAATAGCTTTCATTTAATTTTCTTTCTTCGATTTAACATTGAAATAAACAACTCAGATCAATTTAACTAATAAATAATCCGCCCAATCCAAGTCAACCGCGTGCCAAGACCCTAATATCCACCCCCAGCGCCACCAATCTTCTCAATCGGATGCCAAGTCGTTTTGAACTCTTGGAAATCAGAAATAAAATGCAAACCTTGCGTAGAAGCATCCGACCAACTTTTGTCGAAACTGAAAAACCGTTTCACATTTACGGTGCTATTTTCAGCCATTTTCTTTTTCAAATTGGTTGGTCGAGCAAGCACGAGTGCGTTAATGTCCATGTGCGTGGAGAAGGTTTCAGCCAATTCGTTTAAGTCGCCAGTCAGAATATTTACAACTCCGCCAGGAACGTCTGATGAATTAATTATTTCTGCCAAACTAATGGAAGACATCGCCAAAGACTGAGAAGCCAAAACGATAGCCGTATTTCCCCCAGCTATAATGGGCAAAAGCAAAGAAACTAGACCAAGTAAACCTGTTTTTTCATCGGCGATTAGGGCAACAACTCCTGTTGGTTCAGCAACCGTAAAATTGAAATGCGCACTTGCCACAGGATTCACCGAACTTACGATAGCTTGGTATTTGTCGCACCAACCAGCGTAATAAATACAACGGTCGATAGAAGATAAAACTTCTTTTTCTGCAGCTGGTTTTGTGGAACCCATGGCAACCAATTCTTCCACCAATTGCGTTTTTCGACCTTCCATCATTTCAGCGATGCGGTACAAAATTTGCCCACGGTTGAAAGCTGTTTTTTCGCTCCAGCCACCAAAGGCTTTGCGCGCAGCGACAACGGAATTCCGAACGTCTTTTCGGGAACTTAGGCACATGTTGGCCAGTAAATCGCCCTTTTTATTGTGAATTGGGTATGTTCGCCCTGATTCTGTTCTAGGAAAAGCGCCACCGATGTATATTTTGTATGTTTTTAGTACTTCCAAACGTTCCATTTTAATCAAATTTTAAATAAGGAATCAAGCCGTGTAAGCCACCTTCGCGACCAAATCCACTTTCTTTGTAACCACCAAACGGTGAAGCTGGATCAAATTTATTGTAGGTATTTGCCCAAACGATTCCAGCGCGCAATTGCGAAGTCACGTTGAATATTCGACTTCCTTTGTCCGTCCAAACGCCTGCAGCCAATCCGTAAGGTGAATTGTTTGCTTTTTGAATTACTTCATCTATCGTACGGAAAGTTTGAATCGCTAATACAGGTCCAAAAATTTCTTCCGAAGCAATAACATTCGATTGCGCCACTTCCATAAACAATGTCGGCGGCATGAAATAACCACTTTTCGGCAATTTGCAAGGACTTTGGTACATTTCTAATCCTTCGTTTTTACTTATTTGCAAGTAATTCTGAATGATGTCGTATTGTTCTTTTGAGTTAATCGCTCCGATGTCCGTGTTTTTGTCCAAAGGATCGCCAACAATCAACGAAGACATTCTGAATTTTAATTTTTCAATTACTTTGTCGGCAATGTTTTCTTGCACGAACAAACGCGAACCAGCGCAACAAACATGACCTTGATTAAAGAAAATTCCGTTGACGATTCCTTCAACAGCTTGGTCGATTGGTGCATCGTCGAAAACAATATTTGCCGATTTTCCGCCTAATTCTAGAGTCAATTTTTTATCCGTTCCAGCCAAAGCTTTCTGGATGATCTTTCCAACGGCAGTCGAACCAGTGAAGGCAATTTTATTTACGTCTGGATGATTGACAATTGCAGCACCTGTGTCTCCGTAACCAGAAACCACATTGAAAACACCTCCTGGCAATCCCGCTTCGTGGATAATATCTGCTAAAATCATCATTGTTAGCGAAGTTGTTTCCGCAGGTTTGATTACAACTGTATTTCCAGTCGCTAGGGCAGGAGCAATTTTCCATGCTGCCATAAGCAAAGGGAAATTCCAAGGAATGATTTGTCCAGCAACACCAAGAGATTTTGGTTTTCTACCTGGAAAAGCTTCTTCTAATTTATCTGCCCAACCTGCGTAATAGAAAAAGTGATTGCAAGCCAAGGGAATATCAATATCTCGAGCTTCTCGTATCGTTTTTCCAGAATCGATGGATTCCGCAATGGCCAGCTCTCGTGAGCGTTCTTGCATCATGCGCGCAATACGGAAAATGTACTTACCACGTTCAGCTGCTGATAATTTCGACCAGACTGTATTGTAAGCTTTTCGAGCTGCTTTTACGGCTAAATCAACGTCCTTTTCGTTTCCGTAAGCGATTGAACAAATTTCCTTTTCATTGGCTGGATTGATACTTTTAAAGTATTTTCCTGAACTCGGTTTCACGAATTTCCCGTCGATATACAAATCGTATTTTTCTTTGATTTGAACAACTTTAGAACTTTCAGGTGCTGGCGCGTAGGACCAAATATCTTGTGTTTTTTTACTCATGATTAATCAATTGAGAAATAATCGGGTGATGAATAAATTCCAGTTTTTGCTTTTTGAATTTGCATGAGAACGTCGTTAGCTAAACTACTTGCTCCAAAACGGAAGTAAGTATTGCTCAACCAATCGTCTCCCAAGGTTTCTTTTACCATAACCAAATAATGTAAGGCCAATTTAGAAGTTGAAATTCCACCTGCGGGCTTCATTCCGACCATTTTCCCAGTAGAAACATAATGATCACGGATAGCTTGCAACATCGTGTAAGTTACAGGCATTGTTGCCGCAGGCTGAATCTTTCCGGTAGAAGTTTTAATGAAATCTGCTCCAGCATGAATAGCGATATCGCTTGCCAAACGCACATTGTCTAAAGTCGAAAGTTCACCAGTTTCTAGGATAACTTTTAGTTGGGCATTTCCGCAGACAGCTTTGATAGCAGCAATTTCATCGAAAACGAAGTTATATTCTCCCGAAAGAAATTTACCCCGAGATATAACCATGTCAATTTCATCAGCACCACTATCGACAGCAAATTTGGTATCGTCTAATTTTAAAGACATTGGCGCTTGTCCGCTTGGAAAAGCTGTAGAAACAGAAGCGACTTTAACATCAGTGCCTAACAGTTCCTTTTTCGCTAATTTTACCATTGTTGGATAAACGCAAACTGCCGCAACAGAAGGCAGACCCGCAATAGCGTTATGCATGTGATGTGCTTTGTAGCACATTTGTTTTACCTTTCCAGGCGTGTCTTTTCCTTCCAAAGTCGTTAAGTCTATCATGCTCAAGACCATGTTCATGCCGTGCCATTTCGCTTCGTTTTTGAGACTTCGTGTTTGGAAACGTGCGCAACGTTCTTCCACGCCTACTTTATCAACTGATGGTGAAAGACGAATGATTTCGTTAAGATTTATAGTATTTGTTTTCATTTGCAAGTCATAAAAAAAAGGCTCTAAAAGAGCCTTTTTAAATTATATTTATCTTTTAGAGTTGCCCTTCCGAGTGATAGAATCCTTGTTTAAAGACTTTTAACTTAAGTAAGATTCCGTCTTCATCATAGACATAAACTTTTCCATCCCACAATTCACCATTTCGGAATTCGCCATCTTGCCAAATTTCGTCGTTATTATTGTAACATTTATTATATCCATTTATGTGGAATTTGGATCCTTTTGTTCTCGGTCGAACAACATGAGGTGGTTTTTCTTTAGACGCTCCAGGATCTTTTATCGAAATATTAGCTTTCACCATTTCTTTTTCAATGGAACTTATAACTGTCCCATCTGTTCCGTATTCGATTAATTCTTTAACATCACCATTTTCGTAATAGCGAGTAGCCTTACCTAAGGGCTTTCCATTAACAGATTTATATTCAAATTCAATTTGACCGTTTGGATAGAAGTATTTCACAACCCCATTTTCTTGACCATTTTCGTTGTAATTTGCGGCATACTCAAGAATTCCGTTCTCATGATATCGTTTCAGTGAATCACGGTAAGAATTCCGCTCGAAAGTACCAATTTCTTTAACTTTACCATTCGGATGAATTTTCATGTAGGTACCTTGCGGGCGATTGTTTACATAAGTGCCTTTGATACGAGGAGTCATACCGTCATTGTGGTATTTTATCCATACTCCTTCGCGGCGGTCGTCCTCGTAAGGACCTTCTTCAATCTTACCATTTGCAGGAATACCAGCTTCTGGCCTGTCTTTTCCGTAATATATCCACAAACCTTGTTTTTGACCTTTGCGGTCCTTTTGATTTGTTTGGTCAGACTGCAAAATACCAAAATCGCTGGAGAGAGCGAAATTCGAAATTAATGCTAGGCAAAAAACAAGAGGAAATAAAGATTTTTTGTTCATGGTTACAAATGTTCTGTTAAATCAACCGAAAAGTACAATTTATTTTTGAAAATCTCATGAAAAGGTAAATAAAGATTCATTTATGAACATCAAAGATGGGAAAAGGTTCGAAATAACTAGACAATTACATTTTCAATCATTTCAGTCACCATTTTTTGTGTATCGAATTTTGTTTCCCAACCCCAATCTTGTTGTGCTCTAGCATCATCAATTGAGTCTGGCCAGCTATCTGCGATTGTTTGTCGAAAATCGGGCACATAGCTGATTGAAAACGCAGGTATGTGCTTCTTTATTTCATCAGCTAATTCAGCTGGTGTGAAATCGCAACCAGATAAATTATAAGAGGAGCGAATTTTGATTTTTTCTGCCGGCGCTTGCATCAGATCAACTGTCGCGCGAATGGCGTCGTCCATAAACATCATAGGAAGTCTTGTATCTTCTTTCAAGAAACAATCAAAATGACCTGTATTTTTTGCTTTGTAGAAAATATCAACAGCATAATCAGTTGTTCCTCCGCCAGGTGCGCTCGTATAGGAAATCAAACCAGGATAACGAATACTTCTCACATCAACACCATGTTTGTTCGCATAGTATTCGCACCATCTTTCACCAGCTTGCTTGGATATTCCATAAACAGTTGCGGGCTCCATAATCGTAAATTGGGGTGTTTTTTTTCTAGGAGTAGTTGGACCGAAAACAGCAATTGAGCTAGGCCAAAATACTTTTTGAATGTGTCCTTCCTTGGCTAGGTCTAGAATAGTGAAAAGTCCTTCCATATTGAGTTTCCATGCGAAATCGGGATTTTTTTCAGCAGTTGCTGATAATAATGCAGCCAAAAGATAAACTTCGGTAACATTTTCATCAATGATATATTTCCGAACAGCATCACGGTCCATTATGTCCAATTGTTTATAAGTCCCGTCAGTGAGCAATTTAGGACAGTCGGGCTTTATGTCCGAAGCGATGGTAGACTGATTTCCAAAACGTTTTCTTAACTCTAAAACTAATTCAGTGCCAATCTGTCCACCTGCACCAATAACTAATACCTTCTTCATCCTTATTATTTGTTTGGCACAAATTTAAACTTTCCTTTTTGTTGATTGAGTCTTGTGATTGATAAATTTTCAACACAATCTTTATCCGTTAAATTTTAATAGTTAAATAAATTGTATTTCTTCCTTTCATTGCGAATCTTTATATTTGTATGAATCGCAATTGTGTAACTTAAAATAGGAATACGACTCGTGCATTTAATTAAATCGAATGCAGAGTGACTTCCATTTGAAGAAAAAGTAAAAACGCTTATTTTATTCAATAAAAATCATTCAGAATATGCCATTTTATCATAAACTAGGGGAAATTCCTCATAAACGACATACGGTATTCGAAAATCCGGATGGAGGAATATATTATGAACAGCTTTTTGGAACGGAAGGTTTTCACGGATTATCTTCCTTGCTTTATCATGTTTCTCCTCCTACTCAAGTGAAAAGTGTTAGCGAACCTAAAGATGTTTCTCCAAAACCAGCTGTGGATAAAAATATTTCAGCACGAATGTTGAAAGGCATGAATGTGCCCCCGCAAAAAGATTTTTTGCAAAGCCGAGAAATTCTTTTGTACAACAATGATGTTCATGTGGCTTGTGCTGCTCCTCAAGAGTCATTACGAGATTATTTTTATAAAAATGCAGATGCGGACGAAGTAATTTTCATTCACAAGGGAACGGGCAAACTTCGTACGCAATTGGGAAATATTACGTTTTCATATGGTGATTATTTGGTGATTCCTAGGGGAATTATTTACCAAATTGATTTTGACGCAGAGGACAACCGATTGCTTATTGTGGAGTCTTTTTCGCCGATTGTTACCCCTAAAAGATACAGGAATAATTTTGGTCAACTATTGGAGCATTCGCCTTATTGTGAGCGCGATTTGCGGGCGCCAAACGAACTGGAAACGCACAAAGAAAAAGGAGACTTTTTAATTAAAATCAAAAAAGAAAATGTAATACATGAAGTCATTTATGCGTCGCATCCTTTTGATGTTGTGGGCTGGGATGGATTTAATTTCCCTTATGCATTTTCAATTCACGATTTTGAACCGATTACGGGGCGTGTGCATCAACCACCTCCCGTGCATCAAACTTTTGAAGCGCACAATTTCGTCATTTGTTCTTTTGTGCCTCGATTATATGATTACCATCCGAAATCAATTCCATCACCCTACAATCATAGCAATATCGATTCAGACGAGGTTTTGTATTATGTGGATGGAGATTTTATGAGTCGAAACCACGTGGAGAAAGGTTTTATTTCCTTGCATCCCGGTGGAATACCACATGGACCGCATCCCGGCGCTTACGAGAGAAGTATAGGTAAAAAAGAAACAGGAGAGTTAGCTGTTATGGTTGACACTTTCAAACCGTTAAAATTAACGCAAGCAGCAGTGGATTTAGAAGACGGAACGTATAAAACTAGTTGGTTATTCTAAATGAAGTAGAATATGTGTAGGTTTTAAATCTAGAACATTATAGTTTTTAAAATGCAGTAATAAAATTAAAAAAATCAAGTATGTCAACAGACACAACATCATTAAAATTAGAGAAAGTAAATAAACAAGCAGAGGATTTTTTACCTTTGTTAGGTACTGACTTTGTAGAACTATATGTGGGAAATGCAAAGCAAGCAGCGATGTACTATCAGCATTGTTGGGGCTTTCAACCTTTGGCATACCGTGGCTTAGAAACAGGCTCGAAGGATACAGTTTCTTACGTTTTGAAGCAAGATAAAATCATCCTTGTTTTAACTTCTCCACTAACAGCTGACGGGCCCATTAATGCGCATATTAATGCACATGGTGATGGAGTTAAAGTTGTTGCCTTGTGGGTTGATGACGCGAAAAAGTCGCATGAAGAAACGGTAAAAAGAGGAGCTAAATCTTATATGGAACCCATTACGCGAGAAGATGCGGATGGCAAAGTGGTTTTTTCTGGAATTCATACGTATGGTGAAACAGTTCATGTTTTTGTACAGAGAAGCGCTTACCATGGTGTTTTCTTGCCAGGATATAGAGCATGGAAACCGGATTTCAGAGCTGCAGATACAGGATTGAAATTCATTGACCATATGGTTGGAAATGTGGGTTGGAATGAAATGAATAAATGGTGTGAGTTCTACGCCAAAGTAATGGGGTTCGCTCAACTTATCTCCTTTGACGACAAAGATATTTCTACAGAATACACGGCCTTGATGTCGAAAGTAATGAGCAACGGTAATGGTAGAATAAAATTTCCAATCAATGAACCAGCAGAAGGGCGAAAAAAATCTCAAATAGAAGAATACATTGATTTTTATGGTGGAGCAGGTGTTCAACATGTGGCCTTGGCAACTGACAATATTATTGAAACGGTTACCGCTTTGCGTTCGCGAGGCGTGGAGTTCTTGACTGTACCTTCTTCTTATTACGAGACGGTCCTGGACAGAGTCGGAGAAATCGACGAAGATCTACAACCATTGCAGGACTTAGGGATTCTTATCGATAGAGATGATGAAGGTTATTTGTTGCAAATCTTTACGAAACCAATTTTGGATCGGCCAACAATGTTCTTTGAAATCATACAAAGAAAAGGAGCCCAGTCTTTTGGAAAAGGAAATTTTAAAGCTTTATTTGAAGCAATTGAAAGAGAACAAGAGGCAAGAGGGACACTCTAATATTAAAATATAGAAAAGCATAAAAAAATAAGGACGAAAAATATTTCGTCCTTATTTTTTTATGTAGTCGTTTTGCTCGTTTACCGACTATTCAAAACTGTTTACCGATAACCACTTCTGGATTTGAAACTAATTCCCCAGATTTGTTTTATAATTAAAATACGAGAAAATGGAAAAGCAAAAATTAGCACCCGAAGATCAGCACGATTTTTTATCATGGGAAAAAGGAAAGACACGCGGCAAACTAATCGCGGGTGCATTAATCGTTTTATTTGGTCTACTTTATTTATTCCGTGAATTAGGACTGCATATTCCGAGATGGATTTTTAGTTGGGAAATAATTTTAATTGGCGTTGGGGTAACGATATTGATTCGCCACAAATTTCAACGACTATCCGGTTATATTTTAGTGGCAGCTGGAATTATTTTTAAATTGGATGATTTCTATCCGGATTTAATAAATTTTAGAATGGTGTGGCCAATTGTTATCATTTCATTTGGCGCTTCCATGATTTACAAAGCAAAATTTGGAAGTCGAGGATCAAAGAAATGGAAAAAAATGGCAGGCAATTCTGATTTTTTCGGGATGGGAGATACGGAAATTTCTCCCGACGATTTCGTGGATGCGGTATCCATTTTCGGAAGTATAAAGAAACAGGTAACAACAAAAAACTTCAGAGGGGCTGATCTTTTCACCTTGTTCGGCGGAACAGAAATTAATTTAATGAACGCCGATTTTCAAGGGCGCGCTTTGGTTGATTTAACGACAATTTTTGGTGGAGCAGAAATTATTGTTCCAGCTGATTGGTCAGTGCGTTCTGATATGACATCTATTTTCGGAGGCTTGGAAGATAACCGTATGAAACGTCCAATGGATGAAACTACTCCAGAAAAAGTATTAATTTTAAAGGGAACGTGTGTTTTTGGAGGAGTTGAAATAAAAAGTTATTAAATAAATGAAATCAATCGGATTTCCCGAAGCAAAGCAATTGCGCACACAAGTCATCTTGGCAGGCAGCCTCGGTGGCTTGTATGCTTTATCCATTTTACTATCTGGGTACGCTTGGGAAAAGTCACTTTGGGCAGCCTTGTTTATAATGGCAGAAGTAATCATTAGCGCACAACTACTTTTAAATATTTTTCGCTATTTTCAGCCGAAGCAGACGTTTTCATTTGTTCCTCTTTCTATTTTAATTTTGTTGACCGCACTTGTTGGTTATTTAATGGCTTTGCTCGTTAAGAATTTGCCTTTAGGATGGAAACCACTTTTGTTTTTGCCCAATTTCACTGTCCACTTATTTTTCTTGTTTTTTGCGCTATGTATTTTATTCTACGAATGGTGGTTCTTGAAAAATGAGTATCGTAATCAGCAAAATACACAGCGCTTATTGGCACTTCAAGAAGATTTGAAAAATGCCGAAATCAAGAATATTCAACAAAATATTCAACCACATTTTCTATTCAATAGTTTAAATTCGATTTCAGCACTTACGCTTTCTTCGCCAGAGGAAGCTCAGAAAATGGTCGTAAAATTATCTGAATTTCTTCGCCATTCTGTCGTTAAGAATCAAAAGATGTTCGTTCCCTTGCGTGAGGAATTGGATCAAATTGAAAGGTATTTGGCCATTGAACAAATTCGATTTTCACATCGACTATATTTTCACCTTGAGCATGACAAAGTCAACGACGAAATTCAGGTGCCGGCCATGATTTTGCAACCGCTAATTGAAAATGCTATTAAGTTTGGATTGTACGGACAAATTGGCGAAGCAAATATTACATTAAAGTGCACTGTTGACTTGAATTATTTGAAGTTTGAATTGAAAAACCCAGTTGATTCTGATAAGACAGAGAAAAAAGGAACAGGTTTTGGCTTGACTAGTCTTCGCAAAAAACTCTATTGGCTTTATGCCGAAAATCAACTTTTAACGACAAGTAGAAAAGTGAATGAATTTACAACAATACTAAAAATCCCGGTTGCAGATGAAAGTGCTATTGATTGATGATGAAGCATTGGCGAGAAGTATTCTTCGAAATTATTGCGAAAGAATTCCAACGATTGAAATTTTAGGAGAATGCGAAAACGGTTTTGATGCGGTAAAAATGATAGATGAGAAAAAGCCTGATTTAATTTTTTTGGATATTCAAATGCCAAAATTAAATGGTTTTGAGGTCTTGGAATTGATTCAACATACCACCAAAGTCATTTTTACTACAGCTTTTGATGAGTATGCTGTTAAAGCATTCGACGCTGATGCACTTGATTATCTTTTAAAACCATTTTTATTTGACCGTTTCGAACAAGCGCTGGAAAAATGTATGGCTGCTTCCATTCCGAATGAAAGAAATTTAAATACTCAAGCATATAACTATCCCGATGAAAGACAACGAATTGTCATTAAAGATGGCGAGCATATCAATATTATTCCGTTGCAAGAATTAATTTATATTGAGGCCTACGACGACTATGTAAAACTATACACAAACGATGGTCGTTATGTCAAAAAGCAAACCATGACGCACTACGAAAAAACCTTACCTGATAATTCTTTTGTTCGTATTCATCGCTCTGCTATTATTGCAATTGATAGAATTCATAAAATTGAAAATGCTGAAAAAGGTCGATATCAAGTTTTGCTTACGAATGGCGTTCGACTTCCAATAAGCAGAAATGCATTACCAGATTTAAAATCGCGTTTGGGTTGGTAAAATCTTCTGTGTAACTTTAAACTCAAAATATAGTCGATGGCAAAAGTTGGAATTATAATGGGAAGCAAATCGGATTTATCGGTTATGCAGGATGCAGCAGATTTTTTACAGGAAATGGGTATAGCCTACGAAATCAATATTGTTTCAGCTCATCGGACTCCTGAGTTGATGTTTGATTATGCGAAAAATGCACACATAAGAGGGTTAGAAGTAATAATTGCTGGAGCTGGCGGTGCAGCGCATTTGCCTGGAATGACAGCTTCTTTGACTCCTTTGCCTGTAATCGGAGTACCTGTAAAATCCAGTAATTCTATAGATGGTTGGGATAGTATTTTATCCATATTACAAATGCCGGGTGGTATTCCCGTTGCAACTGTAGCTTTAAATGGAGCAAAAAATGCAGGAATTTTAGCTGCGAAAATTTTAGGATCAACAGACAAGTCAATTCAAGTCAAAATTCTTGCTTATATGGAAGACATGAAGCAAAAGGTATTGGAAAGTGGTAAAAATCTTTAGTTTTTTTGATTTTAGGAGTCAGAGCTTAAGGTAGTAAGAATTTGGCGCTTTTAAATTTCCCAATTTTTCTATTTATTCTGCTCATCAATCAATGGTTCTATGCACAATTAGTAGACTAAGTATACATTCCAACTAATTTACGACCAATAAGTAGCTTGTATTTCGGACTCTTTCGTTCTTGACTATTTAAGTGCTGTTTCTTTAAGTTGTTCTTTTAGACACAAAAAAACCGTTTTAGTTTCCCAAAACGGTTTCAATTTATTTTCTCTTACTACTATTAGTTCAATGTAAAGTTTATCGGTAAACGACAACGTGTTCTTGCTTTTTTTCCACCCGCTTCACCAGGAGTCCATTTCGGCATACCTCTTACAACTCGTTTAGCTTCTCTATCTAAATCAGTAGAAACTCCTCGTTCAACAACGATATTACTGATGTCGCCGTTTGGTTCAACAACAAAAGACAAATATACTTTGCCTTGTTCGTTCATTTCTATTGAAGTTTGAGGATAATTGATGTTGCTCGCAATATATCTTTGAAGTTCAGCCATTCCGCCTGGAAATTGTGCTTCAACATCAGGGAATTCGATAATCTCTTCTTTCACTTCCACTTTTTCAGGACCTTTTATTACAGGAGGTAGGGGAGGTGCAACTATAGTTATCGGTTCTTTCTCTTCGTTTTTCTTTTCTATAATTTCTTCCTGTGGCGGCGGCGGCGCATCCACCTGAGGCGGTGTTGGTGGCGGTGGTGTTTCATCGTCTTTTTTCACCTCTTGCTCAAACTTTACAGCTGAAACTTTTTTCTCTCCACTTGTCCCGTCATTTCTTTGAACACCAGCAGTGTAGGAGAAAGAGGCAAGTACAAGACTTCCTATAAAAAGAAATCCAATGGCAACAAACGGCAATCTTAGTTTATCAACGTTGGCGTTATCGCTTTTCTTTTGTTCCATGACTTAATTAAATTAAACGTAAATATAATAATTTTAACTACAAATAGTATTCCAAAAACTCAACAACATCTGTGATAGAGTAACCGAAAGATACACATCCCTGAAATTAAACCCAAAATCCCGCAAAAATTCCAAAACCATTGTATGGATCTATCCAAATAAACGTAGTTTGCCATGATTTCTATAATTACCATTATTCCGATTGAAATTAAGCTAGAAATGACAAATGCTTTTCGTTTAAACGAATTACTTTTCATCTGTTTCTTGAGACTTGAGCATATACTGAAGCCAAGAAAACCAAATCCTAAGAAATATTGAAATGAATATTTAGCCCGAAAGCTAGAACCTATTTCCAAAGTAGAGAAATCTATCCCCAGCAAAATAATCCCTAGCAAAATGGACCAAATAAGACTTACACCATAAAAGCGAAAACTCACAGAGAAAGATTAACCAATCAATTCGGTGTAAGCATCAGCGCTCATGAGTTCATCGATTTCAGCAAGATTTGACATCTTCACTTTCACCATCCAACCTTGACCGTAAGGATCAGAATTCACGACTTCAGGACTTGATTCAAGATCAGAATTGAACTCAACAATCTCACCGGAAATTGGCATAAATAAATCAGAAACAGTCTTTACAGCTTCGATTGAACCGAAAATTTCTTCGGAACCCAAAGTTTCACCTTCCGTTTCGATTTCGATAAAAACGATGTCACCCAATTCACTTTGAGCAAAATCAGTTATACCGATGACTGCAGTATCTCCCTCTAAACGAACCCATTCGTGGTCTTTTGTGTATTTTAAATCTGCTGGAATATTCATTTTTTTAATTTAGTTGAACAAATGTATAGTTTTCCTTTCTTTTCTGAGGATTCAGACTCCTTTTTTTTCTAATTTTCTTTCCACAATTTGTGAAGTTGCGGAGCAGCTAAAACGCTTTTTTTGTAAATTCGCAGCCGCATGATTAACCAAGATCAAATTAAAGAGACACAAGAGCGGATTACAAAGATTGAAATATATCTTAAAATCCCAGAAAAACGCATGGCTTTGCATGAAGCTGAGCTTAAAACTCAAGACCCTAATTTTTGGGATGATCCAAAGGCTGCAGAACAGCACATGAAAGAAATTCAAGGCTTGAAATATTGGGTGGAGGCTTATGATGGTCTGAAAATTGATTTCGACGACATGATAGTCATGGTTGAATTTGCGAAAGAGGACCCGGCTGAGGAACCTGCTTTAGACGCTCACTTTAAAAAGTTAATTAATGAGTTGGAAGAGTTAGAGTTAAAAAACATGCTGTCTGGTGAAGAAGACAAATTGAGCGCTGTTTTGCAAGTCACTGCTGGTGCAGGAGGTACTGAAAGTTGTGACTGGGCTTCTATGCTCATGCGCATGTACAATATGTATGCGCAAAAGAAGGGTTATTCCGTGAAAGAATTAAATTTTCAAGCGGGTGATGTGGCAGGAGTCAAAACAGTTACCCTGGAAATTGACGGTGATTTTGCGTTTGGTTATTTAAAAGGAGAAAATGGCGTTCATCGTTTGGTCCGGATTTCGCCTTTTGATAGTAATGCAAAACGACATACTTCATTTGTCTCTGTTTACGTTTATCCTTTAGTGGATGATACAATTGAAATTCATGTAAATCCAGCAGATATTAGTTGGGAAACGTTTCGTTCTGGCGGTGCTGGTGGACAAAACGTCAATAAGGTCGAAACGGCAGTTCGTTTGCGTCACGCTCCGTCTGGTATTATTATTGAAAACTCAGAATCACGTTCTCAGTTGGGAAATAAGGAGAAAGCAATGCAATTACTGAAGTCTCAGTTGTATGAATTGGTATACCGTGAGCGTATGGAAAAAAGAAACGAAATTGAAGCTGGTAAAAAGAAAATAGAGTGGGGTTCGCAAATTCGAAATTATGTTATGCACCCTTATAAATTGGTCAAAGATGTTCGTACAGGTCATGAAACAGGCAATGTGGATGCAGTTATGGATGGTGAAATTGGCGAATTTTTGAAGAGTTACTTAATGACCTACGGAAATTAATGGAAGATAGAGTGCAAATTTGGCATAATAAGCGCTGTTCAAAAAGCAGAAATGCATTTCAGTGGTTGGCGGACAACAATATTGACAATGAATGTGTTCATTATATGGCATCACTTATTTCAAAAACTGAATTGACTTCTGTACTTAATAAATTAAATATTCAAGCATTCGATTTAATCCGAAAAAAAGAAAAAATATTTATTAAAAATTGGAAAGGTCAGCAAAAAACAGATGCAGCGTGGGTGGAAATAATGATTGAAAATCCACAACTAATTGAAAGACCGATAGTAATTAAAGGTGACAAGGCAATTATTGCACGACCTTTGGAACTAATTGAACAACTTTTTAAGTAAAATGAGAACGAAATACATAGATCTAATTGATCAAACATTTGATTTTCCGCAAGATGAATTCAACCTGCATGACAATAGGTTGGTTTTTCATGGCATAGATTTGATGAGGTTAATTGAGGAGCATGGAACTCCTTTAAAATTCAATTATTTACCTCAAATTTCCAATAACATACAACGAGCGAAAGGTTGGTTCAGAGAAGCCATCAATAATTTAGGTTACAATGGGAAATATAATTATGCATATTGTACAAAAAGCTCACACTTCTCCTATGTATTAGATGAGGTGATGAAAAACGATGTGCATATAGAAACATCTTCTGCATTTGACATAGATATAGTTGAGCAATTGTATTCTAAAGGAATCCTAGAGGAAGGGAAGACCGTTATTTGCAACGGATATAAGCCTAAAAAATACATCGAGAATGTCGCCAGATTGATTAATGCAGATAAGTTAAACGTAATTCCAGTAGTCGACAATACCAAAGAATTACAAGATTTGTTAGATGCAACAGATCCAAGTATTACTTTGAATATTGGAATTCGAATTGCTTCTGAAGAAGATCCAAAATTTGAATTTTACACCTCTCGCTTGGGGATTCGTTACCGTGAAATTGTTCCATTTTACAACTCCATCTTGAAGGACAATCCACGTGTTAAAGTTAAAATGTTGCACTTTTTTATCAATACTGGAATAAGTGATAATGCCTATTATTGGAATGAGTTGACAAAGTGTCTTCGTGTTTATAGCGATTTAAAGAAAATTTGTGAGAGCTTAGACACTTTGAATATAGGTGGCGGTTTCCCAATAAAAAAATCTTTGGCTTTTGACTATGATTACGCATACATGGTGCGCGAAGTGTTGATGCAAATCAAAAAAATGTGTACCGAAAGTCAAATTCCAGATCCAAATATTTTTACTGAATTTGGTTCATTTACTGTCGGTGAAAGTGGAGGAGCAATTTTCAAGGTAATCCACCAAAAACAACAAAACGATAGAGAAAAATGGAACATGATTGATTCGTCTTTCATGACCAATCTGCCAGATACTTGGGCGATTAACCAGCGTTTTATCTTGCTTCCAATAAACAAATGGGATGAGAATTATGAACGCGTACTATTGGGTGGTTTAACTTGTGATAGTGATGATTATTACAACTCTGAGCAACATTCCAACGCCATTTATCTTCCGAAGTTTTCAAAAGAAACGCCATTGTATATTGGATTTTTTAATACAGGAGCTTATCAAGAGACAATAGGTGGATTTGGAGGGTTAAAGCACTGCCTTATTCCAGAACCAAAGCACATTATAATTAAACGTGATGAAGAAGGAAAGATAACAACAGAGGTGTTTTCAGAGGAACAAACGGCAGACGATTACTTAAAAATATTAGGATATAAATAAAAAAATAAATATTCTGGAATAGTTATTCGACTAAAAAAGGTATTTTTGCGGTCCGAAATAAATCAACAGGCTATACTAAAAAGTCCAATGACAATACAAAAAATATACACAAAAGGAAAGTCCATCTTCACTGAACGCATTGAAAAGTGGTGTAAAGAAAAAGGTATGGAATTTGTTTTATTGGAAAAAGAAGATAAAACTTTTGACGAGATAGACTCTTTAGTAATTTTTCACGAAGACCATAATCTAGACGACGCGAATATTGAAATCCGTGATAATTTCGAAAAGAAGCTAAAGCCGATTCATAAAATTGACATCAACGGAACGAAGCAAGTTATTACCTCGCACTTCATCTTGTGGGTTGAACGAAACTCTTCTAAGAACTTGCTTTTTTTAGGGAACGACCATTTATTAGACAATCCAAATACGGATTTGTTATTGGATAAAATGGCATAATTATCATGTTAATTTATTGATTTTTCTCTGATTCGAACTTGTTCGTCTACTTTTGTGTTGTTCATAAAAAAAAACCCAGTATCGGATGAAAAAAGGAATTGTTGTTGGAAGTGGAATTGCAGGCATTGCTTCTGCTATTCGCTTAGCAGTTGAAGGTTATAAAGTTCAGGTTTTTGAAAAAAATAGCTATCCAGGCGGTAAACTAACAAGTATTCAATTGGGAGGATATCGTTTTGATGCTGGTCCAGCATTATTCACTATGCCTCAATTTGTAGAGGAATTATTCACAATAGCGGGGAAAAAGACAAGTGAGTATTTCCAATACAACAAATGCGAAATGGCGTGCTACTATTTTTTTGAAGATGGTACATTTTTACCTTTTCCTGTCGATAAAACAGCGCTGTTAAAGGAAGTTGAAAATCGCTTGAATGTTGATTCAAAACCTTTAAGTGACCACCTTTCCCGTTCCGAATTTATTTACAATAAAACGCACAAAACTTTTTTAGAAAGCTCACTTCATCTTGCGAAAAGTTACTGGTCAAAAGACATCCTAGAAACTATTATGGCAATCCCTAATTTGGGTCTTTTTTCTTCAATGCATAGTGTAAACGCAAAAAAATTAAATCATCCTAAGTTGGTTCAAATTTATGATCGTTTTGCTACTTATAACGGCTCTAATCCGTATAAAGCTCCGGCAATATTAAATGTTATTCCACATTTGGAGCACGGATTTGGTGCCTATTATCCTAAGGAGGGAATGAATCAAATCACAATGAGTTTGATTCAATTAGCCAAAGAATTGGGAGTCGAAATTTTACTTGATTATCCTGTAAGCGAAATTGTTGTTGAACACAATAGGGTTACAGGCATAAAAAGCAATGAAAAATTCCACCAGGCCGATGTTGTGTTTTGTAATGCGGATATTCGTCCTGCTTACAAATATTTGTTGAAAGAATTGAAGATTCCGAAAAAAGTTGAAAATCAAGAGCCATCAAGCTCTGCGATGATTTTTTACTGGGGAATCAAAAAGAAATTTCCTCAACTTGACATGCAGAATATCTTTTTCTCTGATCATTATGAAGAGGAATTCCATGCTATCTTCAATAAAAAAACAGTTCATCCCGATCCGACAGCTTACATCCATGTAAGTTCAAAAATAAAAACAGATGACGCACCTGATTATGGCGAAAATTGGTTTGTCATGGTAAATGTACCTTCAAATGATGGTCAGGATTGGGAGAAATTGCGGCTCGAAATTCGTGCAAATGTTATAGCAAAACTATCGCGCATGTTGAAAACGCCCATCGAAGAGTTGATTGAAGAAGAAGATTATTTAGATCCAATCCGCATCGAAGAGCGAACCTCTAGTCATGCCGGAGCTTTGTACGGTGCTAGTTCCAACGATAGAATGGCAGCATTTTTCCGTCACCCAAATTTTTCATCCGTAAAAGGTTTGCATTTCGTCGGCGGCAGCGTTCATCCAGGTGGTGGAATACCACTTTGTTTGCTTTCGGCTAAAATTGCTGTGGGTACGATAGGTGAGTAAGAAGGTTCTTGAAAACTTTCATAGTCTTATTTGATAACAACAATTTTATTTCTAAAAACTTCAATTCCTTGTTTGTCTCTCAGAACAACCGAGTAGGCCCCAGAAATAAGCGAAGTTGACATTAGGATCTCCTCCGTTTTTTCGGTAAATGATTCTTCCAAAACTACTTTACCGTCCAAATTGAGTATTTGCAGTTTATATCCGATGTCAATTTTTCCTGTAAGGTAAAATTCTCCATTGTTGGGTGTTGGAAAAACCTTAAACTCCTCTTTCTTCTTCTCTTCCAAACCCACACCACCCAAAACAAAAACAGTAACGGTATCTGTAGAATACAACCCATTTAAGTTTCGTGTAACGACGTAGGTTGTTGTTACCCCAGGCGAAACATAAACACCTGCTGTGTTGGTATCTACCGCCGCGCCTGCCAAGGTAAACCAATTATCGGGCATGTTGCTGATGCGCTCACCAATGAAAGCCGTATCGCCGTATTGTATAGTTTGGTCTGGACCCGCATTTACAGGTATGCCGCCTGGTATGCTGTCCAAAGGAATGACGGAGACGTCGTCTATGAAAAAATAGGTTTGCCAGCCCCAACCATTCGTATAAACCATTCCTGGTATAGTTTCTAAATCTGTGTTGAAGTTGCCCAGGGTTATGAAACTTTCTCCACCGTGTGCTTTGTACAAACCACAAACTTTCACCCAATTGAGTGTATCATCAATTATTTCATTGTTAAAATACTTAACCTGTGCAGGCACATCAAAATACAAAAACGTATTGGAGTGTAAGGCTGAATCACTAAAATGGATACCCAAATTATTGGAGGATATGCCTGTATAACCTTCTCCAACACTAGCGAAAAATTCTACCCAATAAAACTGATTTGCTATAAGTGGTGCAACTAGCCCATTTGATACATATTCCCTTTGGTTTGAACCCAAGGGGTCATAAGTAGCGATGCCGACGTAGGCACTGTCAGTATGAGGCACTTGTAAAGAAGCGAGTGGAAAAGCACATTCACTGAAGTAATCAGGTGAGCTTGCGTTTGGATTGAACCAATCCAATATCCCTCCACTTCCAGAAACATTTGGGATTACATGAGAATAAAATGATTTATTCTCAAAACTAGGGTTTGCGACTAAATTGTATTGCCCAAACAATCCAAAAGGTATAAATAGTATAACGATTACCCTTCTCATCATTTTTTAATAATATTTATATTTCGGGTTATCAATTCATTACCGCCAGCGCTTACAAGTTTTACTAAATAAGCTCCGGACGGAAGATTTGTGTTAATTTCCAAAAATTGGTTATCTTCTAAAATTCTATATTCATAGACAACTTTTCCATCAATGCTTATTACTTGAACCTTGTCGTTTGGCGAAAGTTTGCCTTTTATAAAGAATGAACCATCGTTCGGCACAGGGTAAACCTTAAACTCCTCTTTCTTCTTCTCCTCCAAACCCACACCGCCCAAAACAAAAACGGTAACAGTATCTGTAGAATACAACCCATTCAAGTTTCGCGTAACGACGTAAGTTGTTGTAATCGCAGGGGAAACATAAAGGCCTGCTGTGTTGGTGTCTAAGGGCGTGCCGTTGAGCAGAAACCAATTATCAGGCATGTTGCTGATGCGCTCACCAATAAATACCGTATCTCCATATTGTATAGTTTGGTCTGGACCGGCATTTACAAGTAAGCCGCCGGGTATGCTATCCAAATGAATGACAGAAACATCATCGATGAGGAAATAGGTTTGAAAATATCCGAAATTATTGGTATATTCGTTGTTCCAAGTTGTCTCTGCATCGGTGTTGAAATTGCCCAAGGTGATGAATTGCTCCCCTCCATGGGCTTGGTAAAGACCGCTCACTTTTACCCAATTGATGGTGTCATCTATGATCTCGTTTTTGAAGTATTTTAGTTGAGGGTTTACATTTATGTTGTATAGGTTTGTTGAATGCAAAGCTGTATCGCTAAAATAGACAGCTAAATTGTTGGAGGTATAACGAGTAAAGAAGTCCCCAACACTCGTATAAAACTCCACCCAATAATTTTGGTTTATCTGCATTGGATTTATTAGTTCACAACTGACATATTCTCTTTGGTTTGAACCAAAAATATCAAATGTTGAGATACCTATATACGCACTGTCCGTATGTGGTATTTGTAAGTTAGTCAAATTCAATGCGCACTCATTGAAGTAGTCAGGTGAATGAGCTGTTGGATTGAACCAATTTTGCAAAACACCCCCCCCCCGCAAGGTCGGCCCACAATGTGGGAGGGCATGAATTGGTGCTCTCAAAACTGGGGTTCGGCACCAAGTTATATTGTGAAAACACACCGAACGGAATGAAATAAAACAACCAAAAGAAAAGTTTCATATTATTCAAGTATTATTATTTTTTGTTTGTAAACTTCCTCCTTATTAGAGTTTTTCACAAATACTGTGTAGGCGCCTGAGGCTAAGTTGGTTTGAATAAACTCTTGTTTAGATTCTGCGTTGAATTTCATCTCAAATACTTTTCTACCGTCTGAATTTGAAATAGTAATCTGGTAGCCATTTTCCAATTTGCCTGTTAAGTAAAAAGTACCGTTGTTTGGAATCGGATAAATACTATAGCTAAGCTCTTGTTCACCATTGCTGTTATTTTCAGTGCTTATCAGCATACTTTTATCCACCCATTCTGGACAATAGTTGTCAAACACCTCTGCGGTTTGGTACACCAAATTGTACAAAGTTGCGGCTTGCGATACAGCACTTCCTTGCAAGGTAGGGCAACCCAAGGCAATTTCTGTGATGGTCAAGCTATCCGTGGAAGAAAAAGTTCCATTTTGGTAATTTAGTAAGGCATCGTAGAGCAATTTGTAGCTTTCCTCCATGGTGTTGCCAGGAATAATCAGCGCATTTTCCGCCGTGGCAAGCGATAAATTGTTGTCGGCTACCGCTTTTTCTACGGTCAATAGTTTTGCCATGTTGCTCACGGCATTGTCCGCATAAAACGTGGATAGTTCCGTAGAGCTTTGCATCAAAGTGGTATCTGCATCCAAGATACGGTAACTTTGGTTCAATACCACAGCTTCCATATCGGCATTGGCTGGGGCATTGTTTGGGTCGGTATTACTTTCCAAAATACTCACCATTTGGGCAGCGCTTACTGTATCAGTTTGTATTTGGGCTAATGCACATAAAGTATAGGCAGTTGGAATACTAATAAGGGGAGGTAAGGTTATTGTTGGGCTTGCATTAGCAGTATACGGATAACTACCCGATCCGCTAAAAACTGATAAATTTGGCGTATATGCTGCACCCGAACGTACATACATGGGAGAATTTTGCGTTAAACTGGTATTCAAACACGCATTTTTATAATTCCCACCTGTCCATGTTGCCGCCAATCCCAACCATCTATTATCCGCTGGCACAGTGGAAGAACCTTGTTGTCCAATCACTCCACCGTTGTCGAGCGTAAAGCCGTATTTGTGGTTTTGCATGTCGTTTTTATAGGTTCTAGTACCATTGCAATTTCCACTGAAATAAAGACCCGAGTAGGTGTTGCTTACTTTGTTGCAACGCACTTCTGTATTGCTAGACGTAATTAAGGAAATTCCTTTGGAACTGCTCATGCTAGAGTTGAAACCAGAGATTACATTGTCATTTATTTGAGATAAAGCAGCGCCCATTTCACAATCAACCATAGCAATACCGTTGCTTGTCGTTGTTGAAAAGGCACTTATAGAACCTAAGGTGATGGTATTACTATTCACTCGAATTGTAGCCTTTTTCCAATATTTTAGAGTAATACCGCTATAAGAACCTTCTATCGTATTGCTATTTACCCATACCAATCCATTATAATTTAATGATCCTAGGAGGTTTTCAAGTAAAATAGCATCAGATGAGATAGCGCCTGTGGTGGAGCTTAACGCATTATTAAAGGTGTTGCTGAGAACTTTCACATTTGGGAAATTACCCGTAAGATTTGCGCCCAAATAAACACCTTTATCAATATTATAAATGGTGTTGTTTGAAACCTGCACGTTGTCGTAACTACTTACAGTCATATAAACACCAAATCTACCATTGTTATAGCCTCCAAAAGGCACAGTATTTTGACGATTACTGCGAATAGTATTATAAACACATTGCACATCCCTGTACTTATTTGTATGGATTGCTCTTGACAAACCATAAAACTTGTTCGGTTGAGCTGCAGTACCTGCAACATCTAATTTATTGCCAGGTCCGTCATACCAATTGGCATAAATTCCTGTTCCAGTATTTGGTATTCCGCCAGAGTTAAATAGCGAATTTGAAATTTCACGGGTAAATTGAAAGGTCGTATTGATGATTTTTAGATTGGAGTTTTCTGCATGAATGCCCACTTTTAAATTATCAAAAACATTATGCTCCGCTGCTATTGCCGAACCGATTGTAATAGAATTATAAGCATACGGAGTTGAGGTTACAGTCATACCTACAGAATTCATTTGGATACCTTTTTCAGAAAAACTAGAGTTTAATGGTAACTTCATATATGTAAGGGGATAGCCTGAAATATAGGGTTCTAAAAATTGATTGGTGTTGTTGTTTGCTGCTTTAACTGCGGTAGTCAGCGGCCAAGTGGCTGAAACAGAATTGTAAATATTTCTGCACGTAAACAAACTGTTTTTTACGAGAAATGCAGAAGAAGCATTTGCAAAAGGATAACCTTGAATTCTTATTGCTGTTGCATTTTTATTAAATGTAGCGTTGTTTACTTGCAGCATTGCAGCGGGCTGCGAGCTTGGAATTGCAACAAAATCCAACGCGACTATTGCATCTTCGATCAACGCTGTTTTTTGAATATTTCCTGAAAGTATATACGGTTGAATATTTATTTTACCGCCGGGTTGTACAACAATTCCCTGCCACATTTTATCGCAAGCGTATAAATGCGCTCCGTTGACATTTAATGTTGCATTTGGTAAAACTGTTATCGTCACATTTGACATGATTTTCACGTTGTTGCCAGTCAAAGTAACATTGCCAGAAATGGAAATATTGTTGGGGATACGAATTGTAGAATTTGCAGCTGGCGTTTGGTTCGTAATTGTACCTGACCAAACCGTGCCTGGACCAGACATACAGTCTGTGCAGGGTAGAACGGTAATAGTAGAATTAACGCTTGCTGAGCAGCCTGAGGCATTGGTACCTGTTAAAGTATACATTTGGGTTGCAGTTGGCGAAGCACTTACTGATGCGCCAGTAATTGCCGATAAAGCCACATTTGGCGACCACGAGTAGCTGTTTCCCCCTGATGCTGTAAGTGTTACTTGTTGTCCAGGACAAGTAGAGCTTGTGCTTGGCGAAACGGTAATTGTTGCGGGAGGCGCAGCATTGACTTGAACAGAGGCAGTTGCAACACATCCGGCGGAATTGGTCGCTGTTAGTGTATACAAAGTAGGTGCGGAGAACACAGTACTGAAAGTACTTCCTGAAATATTTCCAGGGTTCCAAGTTAGAGATGTTGCTCCTACGCTAGCACCTGATAAGGTAACTGTTTGCCCAACACAGGCATTTTGTGGCAAAGCAGAGGCTGTTCCAAAAAGTGAAGTGCCAGCCACTTGAATTTGATCGTATATTGTCAATACACACCCATTGATAGTTGTATAGGTATAAGTAATAATATGAGTTCCCACACCAGCAATTGTCGAGCTAAAACTAAAAATGCCACTTGATGAACTAACACCTGGACCACTAAAAGTTCCACCTGGCACTGGGGCGTATATAGACATATCTGCTATACTTTGGTTGATGCAAAGAATATCTGGAAAAGTTAATGCGGTTGCAGGGTTTACTTCGGTAAGGTTTACGTCGTCTATGAACACATAAACATCTGGTTGATTTACCAATGTGTTCATATTTGAGGTGTTCATTACAATTAAATTGTTCAAATTAATCAATCCATTGTAGGTGAAGGTTTGGGTTAACAAATGCCATTGATTATCATTGACTACTGTAAAAGGAGAACCCAATTGAGTAACTGAGGAAGGTAAAGCAGTTGTTGCTATTAATCCTGTGGACAACGGAACCAGAATAGACCCTGATCCTGCAAACGTTATGCTGCCCAGACCATTGGGTGGCAATGGCGCTGTCATCATCGCTGTATTTCTAAGTTTGTATCGAAAACTTAAGGTGTAAGAATTACCAGGGATTAATGGAAAGTTTAATAAAGTTTGTGCAGATTCATCGAGATGAGGGAAACCAGTACCTCCCGAACTTAAAACACCAAGAAAACCGTTGTTCGGGAAACCATTCCATGTATCTGACGGAGGAGAATTATAGGGTGTAGGAATTGTTAATTGGGAAGCAACACTTGCACTCGGATTTGAGCAGTTTCTTTTGAATACATCTGGGGTATTTGTAAATTTTGTCCAACAATCCAAAATGATTGACGGGTTCAAATCTCCTAGCTGACCGCATGTAGTTGAACTTTCAAAGCCACTATTGTTAATAAAACTACATAGTGACGGATTGCAATTGGCAGATTTTACGTAAACATAAATGTAGGTTATATTCCCTCTTTTTCCAGAAGACGAAACAGGAATGTAACGCAATACCGCGATTCCCGGTGCAGTGGCTGTAAATGTGAAATTTGTTCCACTTGAAACGTTAATGGTTCCGTTATTGTAAAGGTTTTGTAAACATTCAAAACTCACCGTATTCCAATCATTATTGCATACCCCAGAAATTAATAGAGGAGGGGCTCCAACCGTCGTAATGTGTTGAAAACTAACAGCAGACGGGCCGAATTGAATAATCCCATCATTTACACCAACCACGTCTTGACCTCCGCATTGCGAGCCACCATAGTTTACGTATGTTAAATTTGTAGAGTTACCACAGGTTGTATTTACTTTATAGCCAATATCACATAGAACCCTGCGCTCTTCAGGTTTTAAAAATCTTTTCATAAAGAGTGGGCCAAAACTTCCAGAATTAGACATGAGATAATATTGATCATCAGCATAGCCAGTTCCAACTGGCAGATGACATAGATCTTCCAAGTGACTTAAACTACTTCCAGGGTCGAAAGAAGAAGGTGTATAAGTCAATTGATTTACAGTCCCTGCAAATTTGAGTTGGGAAGAACAATCAGGGTCATTTGGAGCTGATATTATCCCAGAAGGAGCTAATACGTTAGAATTCAATTGGGGATTAAAGGTGTATGCGTACATTGAGCAAATATTTCCATTATTGGTAATTAAATTTTGATTTCCTTGGGTTCTTAAAAACAAATCATATCGAGAATAATATTTATTGCTTGCACCAAAAACTGAATTTCCGGTTGAATTGATTAAAGATATAAAACCTAGAGCATGTGTAATCTCGTGCAGCGCCACCGTATAAAAATCCAAAAGACCTGATGGGGTTTACTGAGACAAGTTTAAATGCCAATTCATGATAGGGTTTGAAAAATTAAAAGAAATCTTTCCATGAAAATAAAGACCTCCAGAGACAGATGATGAAGTCGTTGAATATAATGGCGAAGCCACATTCGTGTATGCATCAATTCCAGAATTTATAGTTTTCCAAATTTGATTATCAATTATACCACCATAATTTGGAGCGCCAATCGGAAATACATAAAATCCAGTTCCAATTCCTAAAACACCACTCGTCGCTGCAGGGTTAGGATTTGAACTTGGATTATATCCAGATAATGAATTGTCGAGGTCCCCTAACAGAATATTGACTTTTGTATTTGGATTTGGGTTTACAATAAATTGAGAAAGATCACTAAAAACTTGACAAAGTACATTTCGTCTTGCCACTTCAAGTGGCGAATTTCCTTCCATTCCACTTCCAACTTCGTAATACAAATTAAAATAGCCACTAGAACAAGGTATTAGGAGAGCCTCTGGCATTCCCACAGAGTCTCTGAATCGACCATCAACAAATAAATCTTTTAAATGAACTTGCGTTCCATCTTGCGTAAATACGTTGTCAAATATTCCGTCTGGAGAAATTTGTATTTGTTCTTGAGCAAAAAATGCAAAGGCATTAATTAGGAATAAAATGGATAAAAGCTGTTTCATAATGGTAATTTTAATTTGGTTAAATAAATGAAAGTTAAAATAATTAACAATTGTTAATCATTGTTTTTCAACAGGTTAAACCGAATGTAAATTAAAAAAATTAAACTAGCACATATCCTATTCAACTATTTTTTGAAAAAAATAAAAAATGAGTAAAATTGCGGTTTTCACTTACCGCTAAATATATCTGAAAATTCAAAAATGAATCAATACTTGTATTTTTCGATTTGCTTACCTTCTGTTTTAGACGAATTGTTCTACACTTTTAAATCCGATGGTATCGATTTAAAAAGCACAAGATCAATTAGGTCTTAGCCGTTGGGCTTTTTTTTTTGAGAAATGTTTTTTTTTTGAGTTTTAAACTCCTCCAAATCAACCTCATTTGCAACCAAATCCTCCAGAGTTTCAACCTTGCGAATCAGTTGAATAGAATCACCATCCACCAAAACTTCTGCCGGGCGGAAACGCGAATTGTAATTGTTCGCCATGGAAAAACCATACGCACCGGCGTTTTTAATCGATAGAATGTCTCCTACGTTTACTTCGGTTAGGATTCTATCGTAACCCAAAGTATCGCTTTCGCAGATGTAACCAACAACCGAGTACAAACGTTTCGTTCCTTCTGGATTGGAAATATTGTCAATTTGGTGATAGGCATTGTAGAACATGGGTCGGATGAGGTGATTTTGGCCGCTATTAACCCCGATAAAGACAGTTGAGGTCGTTTGTTTAATAACATTAGCTCGAACTAATAATTGGCCAGCCTCACTGACAATGTATTTGCCAGGTTCAAACCAAAGTTCTAATTCTCTTCCATATTCTATGCAAAATTGACGGAATGATTGTGCAATATCATATCCGATTTTTTCTATTTCAGCGACGTAATCGCCTTCTTTATAAGCTATTTTAAATCCAGAACCAAAGTCAAGGAATTCTAAATCAGGAAAGGAGTTTGCTGCTTCATATAAGAGTTCGGCACCGCGTAAAAATACTTGAGCATCATTAATATCGCTACCTGTGTGCATATGAAGACCATTTACACGTATGCCGTAATTTTCTATAATTCTCTTGATGTGACGAACTTGGTGTATGGAAATTCCAAATTTTGAATCGATATGTCCAACCGAAATATTGCTGTTTCCACCGGCCATTATGTGCGGATTTATTCGAATGCAACATGGTACGGAGTTTCCGTAAACATGACCAAATTCTTCAAGTATCGTCAGATTATCAATATTGATATGCACGCCGATTTCAGCAGCTTCTTGAATTTCAGAAAAATCAACGCAATTTGGCGTATACATGATTGAACGAGGCATAAATCCCGCGCGCAGCCCCAAGTGAACTTCTTGTATAGATACAGCATCGAGACCGGCGCCCTCATTTTTTAATAGACGTAACACATTGATATTGCTTAGGGCTTTCATTGCATAATGAAGCTTAACTGGCAATTTATCAAATGCATTCTCCAGACGTTTATATTGCGTGCGAATTTTGTTAGCATCGTAAACGTAAGTCGGTGTTCCGAATTTTTCACTGGCTAAAAGCAACTGCTCAGAGGTCATAAATAAATTTTTTAGCAAAGGTAAGATGTTCAGTTCTTTTAGCAATGTTAAATTTATAATAATATGTTAAATTTTAAACAAAAAGACTTTCTGCTACCTGCAACAAAAATGGTAATTTAGCGTTCTCTTACTCGGAAATGATCAATAAAGTGCGTTATCTATTAATTTTAATCTTGTTTTCCCCAACAATAGCTCAAGCTCAACGGGCGAATAATCGTTCGCGCTCGGAACTTGGTTTTTTGGTGGGAGGAAGTTACTATTTGGGTGATTTGAATCAATATGGCCACTTTAAAGACTTACAACCAGCTGGAGGATTAATTTATAGATTCAACATAAATAGTCGACTGGCGTTGCGATTTAATGCAATGTATGGCTCTGTTAAGGCAGATGATAAGGATTCGCGCTATTCTCAGTTGAGAAATAGAAATTTGAATTTGAAAAGCGATATTTGGGAATTGGGTGGAGGATTAGAGTTCAACTATTGGCCGTTTCAAATCGGACATCCAAGATACAAAGGTACAGCTTATCTACTCGTTGAATTAGCTGTATTTCACTTCAATCCAAAAACCACGTATAATGACAAGGAAGTCGTTCTTCAGGAAATAGGCACGGAAGGTCAAGGTTCTAATTTGTCATCAAAAAATAACTACGTACGAACACAATTATCACTACCAATCGGATTAGGTTGTCGTTTTTCTTTGGGCAAGTGGATGTCTTTAGGAATAGAATATGGAATTCGTAAAACCTTTACAGATTATCTGGACGACGTTGGGAGTTCGTCTTATCTCTCTTCATCAGATTTGGCTGCGGCAAATGGTCAAATGGCAGCTGAACTCGGTAATAAAACATTAAACCAGTCCCGATATGGCGCTCGTGGAGACGCTTCAACCAAGGACTGGTATGCATTTGTGGGTATGTCCCTAACAGTTCGCTTGGGAAATCCGAGTAAATGTTTTTTTAAATCAGCTTATTATTAGTGATCGTGACCTTCGTGGTTTCCATCTTTAATGTCAAGCATTTCTAAATCAAATACCAGATCACTGTAGGGAGGAATAGCTCCGGGACGACCTTGCGCGCCATATGCTTGAAAGTAGGGTATAATAAATTTTCCTTTTGCTCCTTTTGACATCATTTCGAGACCTTCTTCAAAACCAGGAATCATTCGTTGCTCTTTGAAGTTGAATGTCATAGCTTGATTTCTGTCATAAGAACTATCAAATTGTTTTCCACTTGTGCGGAAGGTTCCTTTGTAATGAACGGACAAATTATCACCGGCTTTGGCATTTTCTCCGTTACCAGATTTTTCTAGGATATAAACTAATCCAGAAGGCGAAAGTTGCGCTTGTGGAAATACTTTTTTAACCTCACCATACATGAATTTTACATATTCTTCTTCGCTTAAATCTTTTATCTTCTCAATATATTTTTCTTGTGCAACCATTTCAGCTTTGTATTCAGCTTCTTGTTTTTCACGCACCATACGCATTTCCTCTTCACGCGCTCTTTCTTTTTTTTCAAGTCTATCAAAGTTTGCTGCAAAAGTCTTTGTAGCGTTCCACCTTCTTGCAGCACGCCCTTTGCGAATTATTTTTATTGACATTTGATCGCCTTGTTCAACGGCGTTGACGATATCTTGTCCAGAAATCACATGACCAAACACAGTATGTTTTCCATCTAAATGTGGTGTAGCTTTGTGCGTAATGAAAAATTGACTTCCATTCGTTCCTGGACCTGAATTAGCCATAGATAGAATCCCAGGTCCAGAGTGCGTTAAGGATTTGTCGATTTCATCTGGAAATTTATATCCAGGACCGCCAGAACCATTTCCGTCAGGATCACCACCTTGAATCATAAAATCTTTAATAACTCTGTGAAAATTGATTCCATTATAAAATGGTTTACTAAAAGTTATTGAATCCATAACGGTCAATTTTCCTTCTGCTAGTCCAACAAAATTTGCAACTGTCAAAGGAGTTTTTTCATACTCTAACTGAAGGAAGATTATACCTTTTGGAGTCGTGATTTCGGCATAAATTCCTGGTTCTAATTTTGGTTTTTTAGGCTTGGCTTGAACACCACAACTTATTCCAAGTGCCAAAAACAAGCTGGCGATTATTTTTAAACGATTCATATTATTTTATTTATTTGAATTTATAATTTGATTTTTTATTCCGAAAAAAAAGCGCAGAAGAGATTAATTTCTTTTGTCTAAACCCCACATCATTTTGTTTCGAATGGTATCTAAGAAGTTATTATCCTCAAATTTAATAACCTTTACAAAAAATTCCGCTTTCTTAACCTTTATTATCTCGCCTTGACGAATATTCTGAGTTATGCCATCCAATGACATTAAAAACCTCCTTTCCCGACCTTCAACGGATAAGGTAATATCGAAATGGTCAGGAACAACCATAGGTCTTACATTTAAATTATGCGGAGCAATTGGAGTTAGCATGTGAACTTGGCAGCCAGGTGTAACGATGGGGCCACCACAACTTAAGTTATAAGCCGTTGAACCCGTCGGAGTAGAGACAATTAATCCATCTGCCCAATAAGAATTTAGATACCTATCATCCAAACTGGCATGAACAGTAATCATAGATGCAGTATCTTTTTTATGAATGGTAATTTCATTCAAGGCGCAATTGTCGTCGCCATAAGGATTGTGTTCCATTTCAACGCGCAGTAAAGACCGCTCTTGAAAAACAAACTCCTCCTTTTTAACCAATTCCAGAGCTTGAACCATGTTATCAATCGAAATGTTGGCAAGAAATCCAAGTCGGCCAGTATTCACGCCAAGTATAGGAACTTGAGAGTTTCTAATAAATTTGACCGTCTGAATAAAAGTTCCGTCACCGCCAACACTTAAAGCGAGATCTATTCCTGTTTTGAAATCATGATATGTTGAGAATTCCTCAATATTACCGCCAACACCTGCTTTTTTTATAAGTTGTTGCTTTAAGTTTTTCTCGAGTACTGGAGTCCAGCCCAAGGCTTGTATACTTGCAATTAATTCCACAAATACTGCAGAGTTTTGCTTGTTGACTTTTCGTGCGTAAATAGCGATATTTTTCATTACAATTTTAAGTAATTCATCAAAGCATCGAAGCGAAACTGCAAATCGTCATCAAAACGACCTTTTTGATAGGAAGCTTTGATTATATAATCGTATCGTTCAAAAGTTCGGATGATTCGATCTAGTTCTAACTCGTTAATTTTCAAAGTAACCTCTATTTTCGTTGTATCAGAAGAGCTCATGATAAATAAACTTAAAACCTTTGCATTGTTGCTTTCAACTATCTGTCCAATTTGAGCCATTGAATAATCTGAAGCATTCATTTCAAGAACTAAAATCCCGCCAATTTCTTTTATGCTTCCAGTGTTTGCAATTAATTGCATGAGATGGTGGACATCGGTGCAGCCTAAATAGCGCTCATTTTCATCTAAAATAGGAAGAACACTCAGCTTATGATCGGCTATTCGCGCTAAAACCTCATAAATATGTGTGTTTCCAGATACATAAGGTCTTGGTAAATGTTGAAATAAGTTATCTAGACTCAAGTCGAGATCTTCCATATCCATTAAAGCAGATTCGGAAACTAAGCCTACATAGTTCCCATTTTTTAGAACGGGAAGATGAGAAACTTTAAACTCGTCCATCCACACCAAAGCCTTATTGCCTTTGTCTGTGTGCAATAAAGGAGGTATTTCCTCTGTGATTAATTCTACAGCTGTCATTTGTTAGCCAAAGTAGTAAATTCCTTACGAAGTTCATACCTTTGAAAGGTAAAAAAGATAGAATGACAAAATTAAGTGTAAACATTAATAAAGTAGCAACCTTGCGCAATGCGAGAGGTGGAAAAACACCAAATGTAGTTCAGTTTGCTATCGACTGCGAACGATTTGGAGCAGAAGGCATTACAGTTCACCCACGTCCAGATGAACGACATATTACCTTGGAAGATGTTTATGCCTTAAAATCTGCAGTTACCACAGAACTGAATATTGAGGGATTTCCAGATGCACGATTTCAGAAAATTATAGCTGATTTAAAGCCGACTCAAGCGACTTTAGTGCCAGATCCACCGCATGTTTTGACTTCGAATGCGGGTTGGGACACAATCAAAAATAGTGTTTTATTAAAAGATTTGGTGGATGAATATCGGCAGCTAGGAGTTCGTAGTGCTATTTTTATTGAAACTGATTTAAAAATGATAGAGGCGGCAGCAAAAATAGGTGTTGACCGTATAGAATTGTATACTGGACCATTTGCAGATAATTTTATAAACAACCCTGAAAAAGCTGTAGAAAAATATACAGAAGTAGCAAAATTCGCTTCAGAGTTAGGAATAGGAATAAATGCGGGACACGATTTAAGTTTGGATAATTTAGCTTTCTTCAAAGCAAATGTTGTCAATCTGCTTGAAGTTTCCATAGGACACGCATTGATTTCAGATGCGCTTTACTTTGGTATTGAGAATACAATTCAATTGTATTTGAAGAAGTTAATTGCTGTTTTATAACAAAAAGGCGTACATTCGATTTAGCAATTTAACCCATTTTCTATTTTAGAAAGCAATTTGCAACAGATATGAATAGTATTGAAACGAAAAACTTGTGTTATAGTTTTTCGGAAAAAGAAATTGTTTTAAACGATATTAATATCGAGGTTCCCAGAGGTTCCATATATGGTTTTTTAGGTCCAAATGGTGCTGGTAAAACAACCACGCTAAAATTGGTATTAGGTTTACTGAAGCTACAAAAAGGACAGATTTGTTTTTTCAATGAACCTTTCAAGGGCAAACGTATTCAGATCTTATCTAAAGTCGGTTCTTTAATTGAGTCACCTTCGATTTATCAACAGCTAACCGCAAAGGAAAATCTTGACGTATGGCGCCGTATTTACAATTGTTCCAAAGAAAGGATAGAAGAAGTACTAAAAATCGTGGATCTGACAAAAACGGGTAAAAAGAAGGCCGGGAAATTTTCATTGGGAATGAAGCAACGATTGGCAATTGCCTGTGCATTGCTTCATGATCCTGAAATCCTTATTTTGGATGAACCAACAAATGGATTAGATCCCAATGGAATTCTAGAAATACGAGAATTGCTTACTCGAATAAATAGAGAAAAAGGCACAACGATTATTATTTCGAGTCATTTACTCGCAGAAATAGAAAAATTTGTAACTCATATTGGAATAATTAATAAAGGAAAAATGCTATTCCAAGGAACGCTAGCTGAATTACATGTTATGCAAGTTCAGAATTCTACCGTTCGTTTTGAGACTGATCAAAATGAAAAAGCAATTTCTTTATTTAAAGAATGTAAATTAGAACCAATTGAAAAAGAAGGGAAGGTAATTCTTCCTCAAATGGAAAGAGTCGAAATAGCGCGATTAACAAAATTACTTATAGATAGTGGCTTAGATATTTATGAAGTCTCCGCAACAAAGAATGATCTAGAGTCTATATTTATTGATTTGACAAAAAACTAAGCCATGTTATATTTAAGAAGTCTAAGTAGTGAATGGCTAAAAACAAAACGGAGTACGGCATCATGGTTGTGCATAATTGGAGGTTTTTTTATTCCCTTACTTTCGCTCTTGGCATTTCTCTATAGAAAAACAAGTATAAATGAAATTCCAAACCACATTTGGGAGGCTCATTACACTGATTTGTGGAAAAACATGGCCGTCTTTCTTTTGCCTATGGGACTCATTTTGGCAACTAGCTTAATTGCACAAATAGAATTTAAAAATAATACGTGGAAGCAAGTTCATGCCACTCCTCAGAGTTTTACAAATCTTTTCTTTGCAAAGTTTTCCGTCATTCTATTGATGACCATAAAGTTCTTTATTTTCTTTAATATTGGGATTTTGCTAAGTGGATTAATACCATGTTTAATTATTGATGGAGGTTGGCCAAAAGAGGAAATACCAGTATTTGTCTTTCTCAAAGGAAACGTTAAATTTCTAATTGTTTGTTTGCCTATTTTAGCTATCCAATATTTGATAAGTTTAAAATTTAAAAATTTTTTGGTTCCAGTAGGAATCGGTCTCATGGGCTTAATCGGTTCCTTGATAGGAATGAGGTGGACTGAAATTTATTTAATTCCATATGCTTACCCTATTCTTATGGTGTTTGAATTGAATGGGGATTTCAACCTCTATCTGTATGCAATCGCTTATTTTGTTTTGATTTTGACTCTGGCATATTGGCTGTATATCTCTAAAAAAGAAAAAGGCTAGATTTATTGAAAAAAAGGCGTGAAGTAAGCACTAGGATTGTACCCGAACATCCCGCTGTGGGAAAGGAATAATAATTTTATGCTCTCTGAAAAGTCTATCGATTTCAAAACGAATTTCAGATTTATAAATGTTCGCGTCCCAACTTTGTTCAGCCCAAAAAACCAATTCGAGTTCGAGTCCGTTATCACCGAAGTTTTTCAATCTTACTTGAATTGGCTCAGCTTTATAGACACTAGGATGAGCCATCGCCGCTCTTTTGAGTAAATCTTGGACAAGCTCCGTATTTGAACCATAGGCAATAGAGACTTCAATTATAAACCGAGAAAGGTGTGAGCCGTGAGACCAGTTTTCAACATATTCTTGAGTCAATTTACTGTTAGGAACAACCAATACGTTTCCATTTCTGGTCTCTATTTGCGTCGTTCGAACATTGATTTTAACGAGTTTCGCAATCACGGGTTCTGAATTTCCTGAATTGTATATTTCAACAATATCACCAACACGCAAATTCCCTTCAAAAAGAATAACAAATCCAGAAAACATATCGCGGAAAACATCTTGAAGACCAAGACCTAAACCAACTAACAAGGCGGCTGAGCCTCCGAGTAGAACCGTTAATTTAACCTCGAGTATTTGAAGACAAATAATAAAAGCGACGACGTAAATAATATATTTTGTCACCTGAATATAAACGAATTCTGAGCCTTCGTCTAAATCTATTCGGCCTTTTACTCGTCGTGTAAAGTATAATTTCACGAAATTGATCAGCATCTTAGATCCAAAAATGACAACGAGAATCCCAATAATATGTGCGAAACTAAACTTTAAATTTTTAAATTTTACTAAATCATAGCTCAAGAAATTTTCAAAGCTAACATCTTGATTATTGAAGTTAAAACTATATATCCCTGCATAGAATGCAAGAATATAAATACTTTGACTCAAAAGGCGTAAAACAGTTGCTCTGCGTCCCTCGACATGAATATTTTGGTTTTTTAGAATTCGCTTGAGATTTTTATGAATCAGACGCCGCACTATTATAGCGATAAGAATGATAACGATGAGGAAAACAAGGTTCCATAAGCAAACCTCGTAAGGGCCAAAATTGAAAAGAGTGTAGCTAAACATTTATTTTAATATTATTCGCCCTAGTTTTAGGGAGAGTGCTTTTTTAACTTGCTCTAATTCAATTTGTTCACTAATTAAATCAGTCATTTTAGCATAATCTTCTGTATCCAATGTTTCTAATTCTCCTTGAATACGTTTGATTCTGCGTTCAATTTTATAATTTTTGAAAGAATAAATAGAACTCATGGTCAAAAACGGTAATCGCTCTTTTTCGCCCTGTGTAACGATTTTATGCTTTTCAAACCATTTAGGACTAAGTTCGTATTCATTGCTTTCAATTTCAGAAACAAATCGCACCAATTCCTGATCTTCATTGTTCAAAAAATAACTGGGTTGGTAAAAAATATTTTCACTTAAGCCAGAGGTGAATATTTGGTGCACTCTATTAAACAGAGGAAAATCGAATGTGAGTTCATCTTTTTCCAATTCGTGACAAATTAATTCTGCAATGCTTGTTTCAACTAAAATATCTTTTCCATCCGCATCTCGAGAAGGGACATCAATAGCGTAAATACCGTATTTTATTAACGTGCGTATAAGTGAAAATTCAGCAGCATCAAATCGATTGATTTTTGGTGAGACTGCATCCGGCGTGTTTTTCTTTTCAAAATCAATTGCCGGCTCGATGGGTATTGAACGAACAGCTTCTTGGTGTTGTTTTTCAATTGTCTTCGATCTCGTTTTGGCAATTTCAGTAATTACAATTTCTTCGCTAATATCGAATTTATCTGCAATTTCTTTTGCGTAAACAGAACGAATTATTGTATCTGGAATTAACCCAACAGAAGAAACGATTTCACGAATCAACTCCGCTTTTTTGAGCGGGTCATTGCCGCTGTCTTTCAGTAAGATTTCAGATTTGAATGAGACAAAATCTTGTGCAGAATCCTCTAAATATTTTTCTAAAATAGAGCTGCTATTTTTCTTTGCGAATGAATCAGGATCTTCTCCTTCTGGAAAAAGAACAACTTTCACAGACATTCCCTCTTCTAAAATCAAATCAATTCCTCTGAAGGATGCTTTTATTCCAGCATTATCGCCATCGTAAAGAATTGTGATGTTCTGCGTATACCTGCGAATAAGCTTAATTTGTTCTCTGGTTAAGGAAGTGCCTGAGGAGGAAACAACGTTTTGAACACCAGATTGGTACATGCTGATTACATCTGTATATCCTTCACATAAAAAGCAATTGTCGTATTTGATAATATCATTTTTCGCAAAATAGAGCCCATATAGGATGTCACTTTTGTGATAAATAGGACTTTCGGGTGAATTGAAATATTTGGCAACTTTTTTATCGGTGATTAAAGTTCGACCTCCAAAACCTAAAATACGACCACTTATACTGTGTATCGGAAACATAACGCGACCTCTAAAGAAATCAAATTGTCTTTCGTCTTTCGTTTTTGTGAGTCCCACTTTCTCCAAATACGCAAGTTTGTAGTTTTTGGAAAGAGCGTTTTTTGTAAAGTCGTCACTGACGTTTATGCCGTAACCCAGCTCAAATTTCTTTATTATATCGAGTCGAAAACCTCGTTCTTCAAAATAAGTTAAGCCTATTGCTTGTCCTTCCTCTGTTTCGTGTAGGTTTTGCACATAATGATTTCTTGCAAAATCATTGATTATGAATAAACTTTCTCTTTCTGAAACCAAAGCTAATTCTTCGGCGGTTGGTGCTTTTTCTTCTGGAAGAATGATGCCATACTTATCAGCTAACCACCGCAAAGCTTCTGGATAGGTGTAATGTTCTTTTTCCATAAGGAAAGAGACAACAGTTCCACCCTTTCCCGTTGAAAAGCATTTAAAAATTTGTTTGGAAGGAGAAACCGAGAACGAAGGAGTTTTTTCATCAGTGAAAGGACTCAATCCCATATAATTCGAGCCTTTTTTCTTTAAGCTGACAAATTCCCCAATAACCTCTTCAATACGAGAAGTTTGCATAATGTCGTCGACGATATGTGGGGGTATCATTGCCATTTAGTAGTCTTTAGGGAAACCGTAATCTTTTTCTTGAACAACACCTTTCGTATTGTATGTTTTCCAGATTCCAACGAGAGAATCTTGATGGTATTCGCCATAATAATAAGGAGCTCCATTTGCATAAGCATTAAAAGAGTGGCCGTGTTTTTTTCCGTGTTGATACATTGTAAAATTCAATTGTCTTCCCTCTGGTGAAAAGAAAACCCAACGTCCATCACGTTCATCATTATCATCAAGTGGTCCTTGGATTTTAATTTGTTTTTTGCCAGGATAAAACTCGGTGTACATGCCATCTTCTTCAAGGATGAGTTGAGTATCATCATTTGCTACTATTTTATCAGGAATCTCTTCTCCACAACTGAACATTAACGTGCCAAAAGCGAGTGCGTAAAGATATTTTTTCATTTTATTATTTTAATCGGGTTGTGGTGTATTCAACTAAACCAATAACTGATTTTTTCGCTTCTGATTCAGGAATATCTGAAATTAATGCCAAAGCTTTAGCCTTGTATTCCATCATCTTTTTATAAGCGAAATCTATTCCGCCATAACTGATTACTAACTCAATAGCACGTTTTATTTTAGCGCTATTTTCGTTGTGATTTTTCACGATGTTAATCAATTCTTTGCGAATTTCTTTTGGCGAATTATTCAAAGCATAAATTAAGGGTAAAGTCATTTTTCTTTCACGAATGTCATTCCCAGTTGGTTTGCCAATTTGATCGGGCGTCCCATAATCGAAAATATCATCTTTAATCTGGAAGGCAATCCCAATACATTCACCAAATTGACTCATTCTTTCTTGAAGGTCCTCACGACCAACACTTTTGGCGGATGCTTCGCAGACACTAGAGATTAAAGAGGCTGTTTTTTGTCTGATTACTTCAAAATACAGTTCCTCTGTAATGTCCATCCGACGTGCTTTTTCTAACTGAAGTAATTCGCCTTCGCTCATATCTTTTACAGCTCTAGCGACAATTTTTAAAATGTCTACATTGTCCTTTTCGATAGAAAGAAGAAGAACTTTCGATAGAAAATAATCTCCAACCAGTACAGCAATTTTATTCTTCCAGAGTGCATTAATGGAAAAATGACCTCTTCGCTCGTTCGCATCATCGACTAAATCGTCGTGCACTAAAGATGCAGTATGTAATATTTCAAATAAAGAAGCTGCTTCGTATGTTTTTTCGGTTATTTCTCCTAGCATCTTTGCTGTTAACAGAAGAAATAAAGGTCTGATTTGTTTTCCTTTTCGCTTGACGATATAATGCGTGATTTTATCCAATAAAGCAGCATTTGACTGCAGGTTATTGCGAAAAATCACATCGAACTTCGCCATTTCCTCTTTTACAGGATACATTATTTCCTCAACGGACATCATCACCACAAATATAATAAGATTGTTGCCGATGTGAGCAGATCTGGAAATGAATTTTCAATAAGAATATACATGTGAGAGTTTATGGAAAATGAACACGTAAAAGAGCATTCTTTCTTTTTTTTTGCGCCAAGAAATATACAGAGTGATCCAACATCTGGCTTCCTGATTTAGGCTTGATGCGGACTCGCCTTGAGGAGCCAAATATGGTTTTATTACGCATAACACCTTTGTTGTTTATTTGGACTCCTTTGACATACATTTTTCGGAATCCAGAAAGTGGTTTCGGGTTTAAGCCATTCGGGCGCTCCTCAGCTAAATTTTTCGAATGCTCGTTGAAGAAAAAGTAAATATTATTATCCTTATGGGCGAATGCAAAGGAAGAATATTCGCCAGCATCATTGGTTGATATTTGGTTTTTTGGAATGCAGTAAATGCCTTTTAAATCTCCATTGATTCCAAACCAAAATACGGATATGTTCTGATAGTGAAGTACTTCTGTAAAGTTGGAAGTGCTCATTCTTTCGTCATTTGGTTCTGCAATCTCTTTGAAAAACTCTTCCCCTATGAGTGCAAATTCACCATTCTGGAGTCTAATTATATCTATAATTTGGATTTCATCAATTCCCTTATGTGCACTTTTAGGGTCTGTAAATTGAGCGTAATTATGTGTTTCTTCTTCAGTGAAATTATGGATTTTATGCGAAACAACTCCCCAGACAGAATCTAAGATTAAATTAAAGACGCCGTCAGAATGAAAGTTTTTATCATTAGCGAAAATCCCAGCAACTAACCAACGATTGTCGGCTTGTTCAATTGTAATTTCGTGAATAAAGCGTTGATTCAAACTTAATTCTATTTCCCTTAATTTATCTTTGGCGTGGTTGTAACCCCAAAGGAAATAGGTATTTTGACTCAAGGTGGAGAACTCCATGTCGGCCTGGTACATGTCGATTATGTGTCTGGATAAAAAGAATAATTTTCCTTCACCATCATAGCGCCAATCTGTAAAAATATATTGTTTTTCTTTGTTGGGAAAGGCAATGGTTTTATTCCATTTTTGGCTTAAGTCTGGATTGAATGCAGTTATTTTTAACTTTTGGTTTTCATCTAATGAGACAGGATAATTAGTGCAAATCACGAAGCCTGTTTCATTTTTATCGACTACCACATGAAAATCTTCATTAACATTTTGTTGAGAAGGTAAGGTGTCGGCAATGATTGGCGCTTCACGCAGTCCATTTGATCTGATGAGCTGCAATAAAATTCTTTTTTCTTTTGGTTGACTTTTGAGGTTTTCGACCATAACTAAAACCATGGTTTGTCGGATAGAGAAGATTTGGACTAGCTCAATATCAGAACCGTCTTTTTTCTCTGGAGCAATGTCGAAGCTATTTTGAAATTTCAGGCTTTTTTTGTCGTAGACTTTCGCAATTAGCTTTTGGTCATTCCTGAAGTTATTGTTAGAAAAGTCAATTGAATAAACGTAGCTGCTGTCAGTCATCACAAAGCCTTGATGCTTACCTTTACTAGTTTGTTGACTCCATTCACCTAGAGCAATGTTCATCTGTCCAAATGTAAAACCCTCAAAAATCAACAGAACAAAGCAGAGAAGGAATTTTTCCATAGTTTAAAGGTAGGAATTTTTGGAATACACAATATTGTTCTGTCATTCAAGTGGTCATGAAGGGCAGTTAGCGAGTTATTTGCTGCATTAAAAGCCTATTTTAAAATGCGTTCTTCTTTTAATATGGCGTTGTTCTTATTGGCTAATTGTCCACAAGCCGCGTCAATGTCTTTTCCACGACTTCGACGAACATTAACAATCATATTTCGTGCTTCAAGATATTCTGCAAAAGCATCTACCTTTTTAGCGTCAGCTTGTTTTAGTACGCCATCATCGATTGGATTGTATTCAATAATATTTATTTTACATGGAACGCATGTAGCAAAGCGCGCCAGCTCTTGAGCATCTTCCAATTCATCGTTAAAATCTTTGAAGATGATATACTCAAAAGTGATACGATTACCTGTTTTTTCGTAAAAATAGACCAAAGCTTCTCTCAGAGACGCGAGATTATTACTCTCATTAATGTCCATTATTTTATTTCGCTTTTCGTCATTTGCGGCATGAAGAGAGAGAGCAAGGTTGAATTTCACGCCATCATCGCCCATTTTCTTAATAATTTTCGAAATACCAGCTGTTGAAACGGTAATTCGTTTAGGCGAAATATTCAAGCCCTGTTCGGAGGTTAGTAATGCTGTGGAACGCAACATGTTTTTGTAGTTCAGCAATGGCTCGCCCATTCCCATATATACAATGTTGGTCAAATGTTGACTGTACTTTTCTTCCGCTTGTTGATTTAAATATACAACTTGGTCTACAATCTCTCCAGCGGTCAAATTCCGCATCATTTTCAATCGCCCGGTTGCACAAAAAGCACAGGACAAACTGCAGCCAACTTGTGAGGATATGCAGGCAGTCATTCTAGATTTTGTCGGAATGAGCACGCCTTCAACAACTTGTGTTTCACCAACTTTGAAAGCACATTTAATGGTTTTGTCAGCGCTTATTTGCTGATCATCAAGAACAATATGGTCAATGTAAAATTCTTTATCTAAATTTTCACGAAGGCTGAGAGCCAAGTTTGTCATATCCGAAAAAGAGTGAGCGTTTTTTTTCCAGAGCCATTCATAAATTTGTGCTGCACGAAATGGTTTTTCCTTGATTGAAATCAAGTGTTCTTTTATTTCGGGGAGCGATAATTCGCGGATATTTTTTTTATTAGTCGGCATGCGAGTGCAAAGATAAGGAAATGAGCTTTGTTTTTCCGGATTGAAATTATAAATGCATTAATGTCGAATGGAATTAGACAATTTTGCGGACAATGAAGCTTCTTTATTTCAATAGATTAGGCTAAATTGTACAAGGTGTTAAAGATTGATTTTGCTCGATCTAAGTATTTATTTAAATCCTCCTCGGGGGTTTGGCAGCCATATCTGCACAGTTCGCACGTTTGCATTAGATTAAAGAAGTTGGATTGAAAATCACTCGACAACTGTTTTTGATTAAAAAAATCTTTTGTCTCTTCTCTAGAGAGAACCCAGTTTAGATCTCCGTATGCTGCTTGTGAGATTGAATTTTGCAAATTTTTAGATAGTTGGGTAAAGAAGGGTACTACATTTCCCATATCTGCGTTAGATTGCAAAATCGATAACCATTCATTTGGGTGAACTCTCTCAACAACTTTTGCCGAGATTTCGGGTGTAATTGATATAACCGGTTGTTTTTTTTTATTTTTTTTCACCTTAAATAACAAAAATAGAAATGCTAAACAAAAAGGAGTTGAGATTCCAATCCACTTCACTGTCGAATTAGAGAAAATACTTTTTGGCGTCGTTTCTTGTGAATAATAGTTCTGTATTTGGTTGGTATTATTTTCTTTTGAAATGGCTTCGTTAGCAAGAATAAAAGATGGGTTTTTTTCTACGATGAGTCTACTCGGAGAACCATACTTAGTAATGTACTTTTCAGAATTCGGATCGAAATAAGTCATGGCAAGGGCTGGAAATTTGATGTCCCCATCCTTAATTACTTGCAAATGATATTGAATTTGTATGGTCCCGTGTGCTCCTTTTTCTGTGAATGAAAACTTTTCAACTCTTTCAGGATCACCATACATCTTTAATTCTGGGGGAAGTGAAAGTTTAGGGTTCACCACGTCATGTAAATTACCTTTGCCTGAGATAATAATTGTGAAGGTTGTAACTTCTCCTTGTTTTAATTCACTTCTTTTAAAGCTACTTGTAACTTCAAATTCCCCAACTCCACCAATGAATGAATTAGGAGCATTTTTAGGTAGCGGAACCACACGGATGTAATTCTTTTTCGAACTGATTTGAACACCATCGAATCCTGATTGTAAAGTCATTTCGAATGGGTCGATCTGAATACGCCCTGGATTATTGAAAAATACAACCTGTTTGTCTAATTCAAAGACAAATCGCTCTTTATTACCTTTGTTTTCATTTCGGACTAATATTTCTTGGGGACCATTAATTTTATGTTGATCAGCACCTGATTGTATAGAATAACTGCGATAAGCATCGTAATGTGTTGGTTTGAATCGCGCTGTAACTTTTGCTTCCACGACAACAGGTTCGCCTTGGTAAACTTTGTTTTTTGAAACAAGGATAGCGCCACATGCAGGTTTGCGAAAAAGAGAAATTTCAACTGACTCGTTGGACTCGCTTACTCGCTCATTTGCTGTAATCGTTACTTTGTTGGATCGAAAAACTTTGTTCCCTTTTCTTACATAAGCAGGACCAAATGTGTATTTTCCTTCTTTGCTTATGGATCCAGTTCGAGCATGAAAATAGAAGGTGACGACGTCTCCAGTATTCCCATCAAAGTCTTGTTCCATGCTATTCATCACATTATAACCTTGCTCGTAATTTGCAGGGAATTCAATATTTATTTCACCTGTTAAGTTGGACTTAACAATTACATTGAAAGGTTCACCAACTTCCACGTTTGAAGGTTGCACAATTAACTCCACATGAGGCTTTTGCGACAATGCAAACAAAGCACTCATTAATGAAAATAATATAGAGATGTACTTAATCATTACCAGTCTTTCTGCGATTTCGTTCCAGTTTTATTGCCTTTTCCGTTCGCTAATTTTCGCTTAGTAGCCACTTCTTTTTTTATAAGCTTCTCCAATTCGCGCTGAACAGATTGATCGTTAAGGGCAGAAGGGTTATCCTCATTACTGTCGTCCTTATCGTCTTTTGGTTTTTTTTGTTTGTTCTTATCTTGGTTGTCTTTGGGTGGCGGATTTTTTTTCTCATCTTCTTTAAGTCGACGAATTGCCTCGGACAAATTATAGCGTGTTTTATCGTTTGAAGTGTCTTTGCGCAAAGCATTTTTGTATTGTTCGATTGCTTTTTTATAATCTTTTTTATCCATGGCGATATTGCCGAGATTATGAAAAGAGCGCGCCATTGCTGACTTATCGGTTTTGCTTTTTTTTAGATATATCTCAGCTGCAGCGTCGTATTCTTTTAGTCGGTATCGAGTTTGGGCAATTTCATCAGATAAATCTATTTCTTTTGGAAGCGCAGGAGACAAGGTTTTATAGAATAATATTGCTTTTTGAAAGTCTTTTTCTTGATAGGCTTTTCGAGCTAAATTAAGCAAGGCGCGCCAATCGCTTTTGTTTGTTGGCACGTCATTATCCGCATTAGCCAGAACCATATTGGCTTGGAAAACAAGGATTATAAGAAGATATTTAATCAATTTATTCATTTATATTTCTCCATTTTCACGGTTAAATGGTAAAACCGATGCAAAAACCCACAAAAAAATACCAATGACTAGCGGCCAATGGTAGTATGCGTCTTTAATATTAAAATCCAAATCTCTTAAATTCCCTTTGCTTATGTCGTTAATTTCTGTTAATAATTCAGAAAGATTTGGAAACGGGGTGTCGGATATAACTGCGATTCCTTTAGCTTTTTTTGCTAAGTTATTTACTAGCTTGGAATCCATCTTAGATAAAATCGGTTCACCTTTTTCGTTTGATTTGTAACCAGCGTAAGGTCGGTCAGGATCTTTTGGCACTAGCCCACCATGCTTTGTTCCTACTCCTACAACAGCAAGAAAGATGTTTTTTTCTGGTAATTCAGCTAATATTTTATCGGGAACTTTTTCGTGGTTTTCACCGTCCGTGACGAGAAGAATACATTTTCCAGCGTCACCTTTTGAGAACATGCCCATTGCTTTTTGGAGGGCAAGATCGAAATTGGTACCTTGGTTTGAGATCATTTTGGTTTCAATTTCATTTACAAAGAGTTTGGCAGAGTTGTAATCTTTTGTAATGGGCAATTGCACAAAAGCATTTCCAGCAAAAATTAGAACACCTAAGTGTTCACCAGTCAATCCATTTATTAATTGAATGGTGGCTCTTTTTGCAATATCTAAACGCGATAGTTCTTTGTCAATATCTTTGGTATTCATTGAGTTTGACACATCAAGAGCGAGAATAACTTCACTATTTTTGCTTAAGCTCATTGCTTTTTTAGATCCAAAAAGTGGTTGTGCTAAAGCAATGGTTAAAAAGAGAAATGCAAATCGAAAAGTTATCCATTTAGTCCAAAACGGTTTGTCTGGAGTGAATTTAATGAAAGTAGTTAAAAGTCTTTTCGGAGCCAGATTAATTAATTTATTCAACTGTTTGCGCTGGTTGAAAAGTATAAAGTAAAGGACAAAAATGAATGCATTTAACCAAATTGCCTTTGGATGACGGAAATAAAACTCCTGCGGGAAATTATACTGTAGTGTAAGTAAAACTGTAACAAACAAAAGCCAAAACAATAGTTCACTTCCCAAGATCCAAGAGAGAGGTTTTTTTATGTAGAAAATCTTTTTATCAGGCTGCATGTTTGAAAAGTAAAAGTGGGTAAATACTAGCAAACACGATTAGCAAGAGTGCCCAAAGTAAAAATGAGCTTGGGTTCGCTGGAGATTCGTTTTGATACACCTGATCCAAAAATCTATTTTTCTCAAGTTTTTCAATTTTTTTGTAAATAGCGAATAAAGCTTCTTCGTCTGTAGCACGAAAATATTGGCCATCTGTTTTATCTGCTATAGCCATAAGTGTTTTTTCGTCAATTTCAACTGGTTGCATCTCAAATCGAATTCCAAAAGGAGTTATAACAGGAGAAAGTGCATCGCCATTGGTCCCAACGCCTATTGTGTAAACACGAATATTAAGTGCTTTTGCCAATTCTGCGGCTCGCTCAGGTGTCAAATCACCAGTATTATTGGTTCCATCGGTTAAAAGAATAATTGCTTTCGATGATTTTGAGTCTCCACGCATTCTACTCACAGCAGTGCCTAATCCAACACCAATGGCTGTTCCACCGTCAATATATTCTCCCGATACTTTTGCAATCTGTTCTTTCAATACTTTATAATCTAAAGTTGGCGGGCAAGATGTATAGGCCTCGCCAGCATATACGACTAGACCAATTCTATCTCCTCGTCGACCTTGAACGAATTCTATCGCCACTCTTTTGGCGGCATCCAAACGACTCGGTAAAAAATCACGGGCGTACATGGAGAGAGAAACATCCATAGCTATGACAATATCAATTCCATTTTTATAGTCTTCCTGCGGTTCCTCATCCTTGTTCCAAGAAAAAGGACCGGATAAAGCAAAAACGAGAAGTGTGAAGATCAATAATTTGAGATAAATCAAAGATTCTCTAAAAGTTTTTACCCATCTAAGTGCGTTCTTCTCTCGACCGGGATTTTGAGTTATTTGTGCTGAAAATGAGTTCTTATTTTCTTTTTTAAAAAGTAAATACGCAAAAATAGGTAAGGCGAGAAGGAGCCAAAACCATTGCGGATGCAGGTAGGTGTAAGAAAATGGCCATATATTCCAGTTACTAAGCATTAATTTTTATTCGTTTCGTTCACAAATTCAACCGCTTTTTGATAAATAGCTTGAATACCTACTTCTTCAACAGATGATTTAGCAAATTTTACCATGTCGGAAACATTTAATATCAGTCCTAAGTTATTTAATTGTGTCGATGAAAAGTGTTCATTTCTCAAAATCAATTGAATCTCGAAACTTGTTTTTCCTTCGAAACGATTATCGTATTCTTCATTGAGAAATTCTCGAATGATTAAGGAAAGTTCGGTGAAATGCTCTTTTTCCAAGTTCTTGCGCCACATTTGTTTTTCCATCAAAGAATTTAGAGCTTTTCTGGTTTTTTCATGTGAATTGAATATTTGTTCTGGAATTTCAGCAGACTCTTTTTTCTTTCCTCGGAAAAAGGTAAAGTAAATTAAAATAAGAATACTTGCTAAAAGTAACAGCCATAGACCAACTGTTTTAAACCAAACCAACCAGCCGATTTCGGGTATGATTGCAAAATTTTCTTCTATATCGTAGAGGTCGATGTTTTTGTTTTTTGCGACTAAATTTACGCGAAGCAGAGCCGGCGGAATTTCAAATAGTTTTCCATTAATCAGAACTTTTGTTGGAGGAATAATCAAGTAACCCGTATCGAAGCAAATTAGCGAGTAATCTCCTCGCCAATATGTTTTCCCTTGAATATTTTCCTTTTTCGATTTGAAAGGGGAGAGGACTTCTAGTTTTAAAGTATCTGGAGCCTCTTTTTGGTTTTTAGCGCGGAGTGCAATTAAACTTTTCTTTTCAGGTAAATAGCTAATATTATCTTTTTCAGCGCATTCTAGTTCAAAAGAAAAAGTGAATTCTTCGCCTACAGAGACTGAATTCAAACTGAGTCTGCTTTCTGCTTTTTGGGCAGAAACAAAGTTGGACATTAGGCCAATCAACAGGGAAATAATGAGTTGTTTTGTCATCCTCGGCGTTGGTGAAAAAGTTGGACAAGTGAACGGTAATAATCGTCTTGTGTTGTTATTTCTATAGAATCAATACCTCGTTTTCTCAGTTCAACAAGAAATTTCTTTTTATTTTCTTCAAATTGCAGCGTGTATGCTCCTCGGAATTCAGGGTTTGAGGTATTGTACCAATTCCATTCACCTGTTTCTACGTTTTGAAGTGGAACAATACCCAGATTTGGTAAATGTTGCTCTAAATCGTCCGAAATTTTGATGGCAACCACGTCGTGTCTTTTGCGAGTATGCGATAAGGCATCCAAGTAAGCATTTTCATCGATGAAATCACTTATAACAAAAACAACCGATCTTTTTTTCTCTGTATTTCGAACAAATTTCAGGGCTTCCACCAAATTTGTTTTACGTTTTTCAGCATTTTGTTCCGACAATTCACGCAAAATAACTAAGGCATGTTTTCGCCCTTTTTTTGGTGGAATGTACTTCTCCATTTTATCGGAATAGAAAATAGAACCTACTTTGTCGTTATTTCCTATGGCGGAAAAAGAGAGGACAGCGGCCAGTTCAAGGGCTAGTTCTTTTTTGCTTTTTTCGTAAATCCCATAATTTTGCGAACTGGAAACATCAATTACCAAAATGACATTTAACTCACGCTCTTCTTCAAAAACCTTAACAAATGGTTCATTGAATCGAACTGTGACATTCCAATCGATTGTTCGAATTTCATCGCCAGTTTGGTATTCGCGAACCTCAGAAAAAGTCATGCCACGCCCTTTGAATGCCGAATGGTATTCTCCGGAGCTCATCTGCTTTGTCAGGCTTCTTGTTCTTATTTCGAGGAGTTTGATTTTTTCAAAAATCGCTTTGGCGTCCATGGATTGTGTTTATGGAACTTGAACTCTTCCAATAATTTTACTTAAAATATCTGTTGCCGACATGTTTTCCGCTTCTGCTTCATACGTCAAACCAATTCTGTGCCGAATAACATCTGGCGCAACCGCACGAACGTCTTCGGGAATAACGAATGCTCTATTTTGCAAGAATGCATGTGCTTTTGCTGTCAGGGCTAAATTGATACTTGCTCGCGGAGAACAACCGAAAGAAATTAACGGCTCCAAGAATCCTAGTCCGTAACTTTCAGGTGTTCGAGTGGCAAAAACGATATCGATAATGTATTGTTCAATTTTTTCGTCGAGGTAAATTTCTTTCACGACTTCTCTAAAACGAAGAATGTCTTTTTTTGTCAAAACTTTGGAAACGCTTGGGAATCCTTCTGGACGAACATTGAAACGAAGGATTTGTTTTTCTTCCTCTTTACTCGGATATCCCAGAACAACTTTCATCATAAAACGGTCAACTTGGGCTTCAGGAAGTGGATATGTACCTTCTTGATCGATAGGATTCATTGTTGCCAAAACTAAGAATGGCTCATCCAATTTGAAACTTTCGTCACCAATGGTTATTTGTCGTTCCTGCATGGCTTCAAGAAGTGCACTTTGAACTTTTGCTGGCGCGCGGTTAATTTCATCGGCAAGTATGAAGTTGGCAAAAACTGGACCTTTTCTAACTGTAAATCCACCACTTTTTTGATCGTACAATTGTGTTCCAGTAATATCGGCAGGAAGTAAATCGGGTGTAAATTGAATTCTTTTGTAAGAAACATCTAGAGCGTCTGAAAGTGTTTTAATGGCTAATGTTTTCGCTAAACCCGGAACACCTTCAAGAAGTAAATGTCCGTTGCAAAGTAAAGCAATCAACAGCCTGTCAACCATATACTCTTGACCAATAATTACCTTGGCAATTTCTCTTTTCAGCATTTGAATATGCTCATTTTCAGCGCTTACTTTTTCACCTAATTGCTGCAATATTGAGGCTGGTTGTATCGAATTCTCTTCGTTTTCTATCATTCTAATTGTAAATGCAAGAAGCAAAGTTGCTAAAGATTTGGTTTGTTGTGGCTTGTGGGGCGTTAAATATTGTTATTTTCCTATTGGACATTGCGTCCAGAAAGCTTTCGGGACTATTGGGTAGCTTTGGGCTTTGGGTCGTTCTTCGAACTTTGGATTCCACCAAGACGTGCAGGTCGCAGCGTTTTGTTGAGACATGAAGAGATTAAGAAAAATTATAAGGAGGCCGTGGTTAGCACGTTAAGAACACAAATGTCTATTAATATAAATGCTTGTCGTAAACTTTACCAGTAGAACGTAACTAGCTTACCTCCACCGACACGAACTTTGTGTAAAATTAATAAAATGAAGTTAGTAGAATTTTTCAATAATTATCCGAATGATGCTGAATGTAAAGCTAAATTCAAGGCAATACGGGAGAAACAAAGGGTTGTTTGCAAAAGTTGCAGAGCTAAAGACGAATATTGGTGGTTGAAGAGTAAAGAACAATATGAGTGCAAAAAATGTGGATTCCGAATGAGCATTAAGTCTGGTACTGTTATGGAAAACTCAAAACTTCCTTATCAATATTGGTTCATTGCGTTTCACCTAATGACTTCAACGAAAAAAACTATTTCTGCTTTGGAAATGCAACGACAATTGGGGCATGATTACTACGAATGTATTTGGACTATGATGTACAAAATTAGGCTTGTAATGGGAAAAAGAGATGATTTATATAAACTTAGCGATGAGTCTGAAATTGATGAATCCTATTACTCAACGAAATATATTTTTGAGTCAGATGAATTTACAGGTCAGCAAGAAAAGCTAAAAAGAGGTAAAGGATCTCAGAAAAAGACCAGTGTTTTGGTAATGACTAGCCAAAGAAGAATAAGACGAAAGGACGTGAAAAAGGGTCAAGATGCAAGTTATAACTTACCCA
>Ga0335398_10000454_pt1 | contig 72116 bp, 58 predicted proteins | sample BON03_FD_205742 | JGI IMG/M metagenome (GOLD analysis project Ga0335398, IMG submission 205742) | Freshwater microbial communities from Lake Bonney liftoff mats and glacier meltwater in Antarctica - BON-03 (spades assembly) (version 2) | ecosystem: Environmental > Aquatic > Freshwater > Ice >... | reverse complement strand
ATGTCTACGCAGCTGACAGATGCCTGGAAAGCGCGTGCACAAACGACAGAGCCGATAACAGCAGGCTCAGCCACAAGATCAACCAAACGCTCAATTTCATCAACGCCCCGAGGCTGGGCCAAGGAAACATCCCAAGCAGTTTGACCGTTGTCTGGGTTCATTGCGACCAGTCGCTCACCGACGCCAACCATCAAGGCATTGCCCACAGCGGTTAACAATCCAGGATGGGCCAATACCAGAGGTTCGCCTGAGTAACGTTGTGTCCATACTTCCGCACCATTGCTGGCGTCAAAAGCGCTGACACGTTGGTCAGCTAACAGCACAAACACACGACCACCTGCAACCAAAGGCTGGGTGTAAGACCTAGCGGGCAGTTGGGCACGCCACAGCAGTTGTTCACCAGACACAGCAACCAGCTGGTTGCTTGCGGTCACGATGGCAACGACTGCACCGTCAAAACCCGTACCGGCAACCACCTCGTCTTGCACTGCGGACTGAGACACCAATGAGCCGTTAGCAGCAGCAATAACTTGAATGCTGCCACCATCGGTCACAACTGCCACGCTGGTGGCAGAACCGTGCATGCGCAGGGTGCGACTGACGGGCCCAGACAACTGTGTGCGCCAGACCTGAGCCACCTTTACCAAGGGGGTAAAATTTTGCAACGCGGCTGGTTTGGGTGGCGCGCTTCCAGCGGCGCAGCCCAATAAAACCACACTTGCAACAATTTGTAGACCATGTTTGAGCAAGGTATTCATGAATTGCATGGGTTGTTTCCTTGTTTCAAAAAATTTCTAGGCGAATAAAGTGGTTGGGCCAAGTGGCTATTGAAGCAAGCAATCATTCTGCCAAGTTTTGCACGCTCAAACCGAGTGCATTGAGCTTGACTTCCACCAGCTGACGGTAGGCATTGTCGCCAGCTAAATCAGCCCAAGCGGCTTTGAATTGAACGCCTGCACCAGTTTTGTCGCCTTTGGCCAGCAAAATATCGCCGCGTCTATCAGCTACCAAACCCTTAAAGGCGTCTGGCGCTGTTTTGTCCAGCTCGTCTAGGGCTGACAAAGCCGAAGCCCATTGCTGTGCGTCCATGTCTAAGGTGACCAAACGAAGAGCAGCAATAGCCTTTAACCCATCGTCTGAGGATTTGGTATTGATGCTTTTTAATGCGGCTCGGGCTGCATCTTTGTCGCCTTTGCCCAAAGCTGTTTTTGCCAGCAACAACTGAGCGTGTTGGGTCAGCACTGCGCCAGGCGCTTGCTCTGACATGTCAGAAACGACACGTTTGAGTTTGACTACATCATCACTCAAGGCCGCTTTTTTGACTTGATCAAACAACTGAGCTGAAGCTTGGCCTTGTCGATTTTGCCAAAACTGCCAACCGTTGTAAGACGCATAACTGCCCAAAATAGCAATGAGGACCCACGTAATAATGTTGCCCCACTGTCGCCAAAACGCTTTTATTTTGTCCAGTTGTTCTTGTTCTTCGGGGTCTAGATGCTGAGTCGCCATAACGGGTAAAAGCCTGCAAGTAAGAAGTTTAAGATCTCAACACATCGTTGTTGAGGTCGCAGCGTTTAACAGCCGCCAAGCTGTCTATTGTAGGGCTTAGGCCGGCGTCTCAAGTCTGAACTTCTTGCCACCAAGTGGCCAGATCAGCAATTTCTACCATGCGTTGTTCTTGAGACACCCGCAGTGACTTGCACGCCACTTGCCCGTTAGCCAGCTCATCATCACCCAATATCACAGCCCAGGCCGCACCGCTGGCGTCTGCGCGTTTGAACTGCGACTTCATGCTGCCTTGCCCTTGGGATGTGGCTGCATGCATCTGAACGTCAGCACCGGCTTTGCGCAACGCACGGCATATGCTGGCAGCTTGTCGACCAGCTTGAGCACTTGGAACAACGACGTACACATCAGGAACAGGCTGTTCGGGCAACAAACCCTGCTCTTTAAGCAGCTCTAACAGCCGTTCAACGCCAAGCGCCCACCCCACAGCTGGAGCGCTTTTACCGCCAATCTGCTCAATTAAACCGTCGTATCGGCCACCCGCGCAGATGGTGCCTTGCGAACCTAGGTCTTGGGTCACAAATTCAAATACGCTGAGGTTGTAATAGTCCATACCGCGCACCAACCGTGGGTTGATGGTGTACGCCACGCCAGCGCCATCCAGCAAGGCCCTCAGTCCATTGAAGTGAGCCACAGACTCAGCGCCTAAGTAGGTCATCAACTGAGGTGCACCATTCACCACGTCTTGCATAGCTGGGTTCTTGGTGTCCAAGATACGCAATGGGTTGCTGTGCAAACGGCGCTTGGCATCGTCGTCTAGCAGATCCATATGGTCAGACAGGTACTCAATCAAAGCACCCCTGTGAGCTTGGCGTTCAGCGGGTTGACCTAGGCTGTTAATTTCCAAAGTTATGCCGCTTAAGCCCAACTGTGCCCACAGGTCACATGCTAAAAAAACCAGCTCTGCATCCACGTCAGGTCCAGCAAATCCCAGCGCTTCAGCGCCAACTTGGTGAAATTGTCGGTAACGACCACGTTGCGGACGCTCGTGCCTGAACATGGGCCCTATGTAGTACAAGCGACGCGGACCGTCGTACAGCAAGTTGCTTTCGACAGCTGCGCGAACAACGCCAGCAGTAGCCTCGGGGCGAAGCGTCAGGGCTTCGCCGTTTAAGCGGTCTTCGAACGAGTACATTTCCTTTTCAACAATATCCGTCACCTCACCCAGGCCTCTCACAAATAGACCAGTGGGTTCAACGATAGGCGTGCGGATATTGCGGTAGGCATAGCCAGCCATCAGCGTGCGAAGTGTTTGTTCCAACCATTCCCAATGCGCTGACGCAGGTGGAAGGATGTCGTTCATGCCTTTTACAGCAAGTATTTTGTCAGCCATACAGGTGGTAGTTGATCTTAAAAAATTAGGTGCTTTGTCCAAAGCGTTTGTGCACGTAGTTGTCAACCAAGACCTTGAACTGCGCCGCAATATCGTCTCCACGCAAGGTAACTGTTTTTTGACCGTCGACATAGACAGGTGCTGCTGGCGCTTCCCCAGTACCGGGCAAACTGATGCCAATATCGGCATGCTTGCTTTCGCCCGGGCCGTTCACAATACAGCCCATCACAGCGACCTTCATGGTTTCGACCCCGGGGTAGATCTTGCTCCATTGCGCCATGGCGCCGCGCATGTAATCGTCTATTTGTTTGGTCAACTCTTGAAAGGTCGTGCTGGTGGTGCGTCCGCAACCTGGGCAAGCCGTAACACTTGGGACAAATGCGCGCAGACCTAAGGACTGCAAAATCTCCATCGCCACCACAACCTCTTGAGTTCTGGCTTCACCAGGGGCGGGTGTCAAAGAGACGCGAATGGTATCGCCAATACCTTGCTGCAACAAGATGGCCAAGGCCGTGCTGGAAGCCACTGTGCCTTTGGTGCCCATACCAGCTTCGGTCAGGCCTAAATGCAAGGGGTAGTTACAACGTCTGGCCAACTCTTGGTACACAGTCACAAGGTCTTGCACACCGCTGACCTTGCAAGACAGCAATATTTGCTCGGGCCGCATACCAAGATCGCGAGCCTGCTGGGCAGAGTCTAGCGCTGATGTGATGAGCGCCTCGACCATGACTTGGCGTGCCTCCCAAGGCTTCGCGCGCAAGGTATTTGCGTCCATCATGGCGGCCAGTAAATCTTGGTCAAGACTGCCCCAATTGACGCCAATACGAACCGGCTTGTCCCAGCGCATAGCCGCTTCTATCATTTGGGCAAACTGCTTGTCGCCCTTCGCACCCCGGCCTACATTGCCTGGGTTAATGCGGTATTTAGACAGGGCTTGCGCACAGTCAGGGTTGTCGATGAGCAACTTGTGACCGTTGTAGTGGAAGTCACCCACCAAGGGAGTTGGTATACCCATGCGATCTAGTTGCTCGCGAATGTGAGGTACAGCCTTGGCCGCTTCGTCGTTGTTGACAGTGATGCGCACCACCTCAGAGCCTGCCATGGCCAACTCTTTAACTTGTATTGCGGTTCCAATGACATCGACAGTGTCGGTGTTGGTCATGGACTGAACCCGCACGGGCGCATCGCCTCCAACGGTCACAACATGGTCGCCCCACACCACTCGGGCTTGCAAAGTGTTGTGCCTGCGGGGCTCAAAAAGAGCGACTGGCTGATCAGATGTATGCGATGCAGAAGTGCTCATGACGACAACAGTTGCCTCGAAAAAGAATAGTTAGCGTATGTCAAAGCGTGCAACATTGCCTCTCGCGTTGCCCACCACATCGACTAAGGTGCCACGTGAATGTACAACGACGCCTGCCGCATTACCAATAACAACAGACATCTCAGACGGTTGGTCTAAAACGACGTAGTCACCTGCAGCCAACGTGTTGGTAAATACAGGGGCACCCTGTGTATTGGTCACCTCAACCCACGACTCGCTAGAGGCTTGAATCACGAGTAGGTGTTTGGCAATCTCTGACCTGATCAATGGGTTGGTGCTTTGCTGAACAACCCTGGCTTGGGTTGCTTTGAGCGCAGCCGCTGCTGCCTCAAAGACCTGCGAATCTGCCGCAGCTTCAACTGCATTGCCAGCAGGTGCAGAATCCGAGTCGCTGGCTGCATCAGGCACGGGCGCAGCCACACTTTGAGCTTGAACGTCGGTATTGACCACTTCGGGCGGATCCGCCGCAGCGAGACCGTCGCCAAGTGATCGGATAACAGGCTGCGCCAGCACATTGTTTGAGCCTTGTGATGCCGCACGTTTGCTAGCTGACGTTTGTGTTTGTTCAATGGCCAGCCACAGACCGATACCCGCAATCGCCAACACCACAATGGCCCAAAGCACGCCACCGCCTTCGCGTTTGGCGGGCGGCAAAGCAGTCGCAGCGCCAGGCGCACCATCATTGATGCTGGGCAACGATTTTTGGTTGCCTACATGCAACTTGGGCCACGCGGCCAAGATAGGTATGGGGTCAATGCGCAGGTGGCGACATACGCTGGCGGCCAAGGCCCTAGAGAATGTTAAGTCAGCGCCTTGGTTCAGCTCGCCCGCCTCCAATGCCTCAAGCTTGCGCACTGGTACCTTTAGAACGGCAGCCAAACCTTCTAAAGGCATACCACTGTCCTCTCTAGCTGCGCGCAACAATTCCCAGCCCGGCGTGGGCAACAACGGGGTAACAAGGGTCTCGTCAGACGAAACAGCTAGAGCCGATTGCGCGTTGCTGTCGTCTGAGTGCTTGTTATCGTTCATAGCCTTGTCTTTCTTAGGATTGATCAATTGAACGCGCTAGGATTCATACCGTCGGCTGGCGCTTGCTGCATACGATCGTATTGCGCATCAATGTGCATTTGTAAATTGAGTACCTCAGGCGACACCCGATATGCTGGAGACATGGATGCCAGGTAACGCACAGCAGCAGGCCAATTTTCAGACTGAACCATCAGGGTTGCCAAACCAAAATTAGCGGCGTTGGCGTAGCGCGCGTCAACGACTGCCTGACGCAACGCACGCTCAGCCAGTTCAAATCGTTTGGCTTGTATGGCGCACACACCTAGACTCAAATGGGTTTGAGCTGGATTGAAGTCGTTGACAGCGCGAAGAATGACAGCGTCAAACGCTTGAAGTGCTTGTTCAACATCACCTGACATGCACTGGAGCCAAGCCACATTATGTTGGTAAGACAAATCGGTTGGTGCCAAAGCCACGGCGGCTTGCATGGCTTGCTTTGCAGCGTCTACACGTTGCAAAGCCATCAGCGCCAAGGCTTTGATGTTGAAGGCTCGAGCGCTGCTAGGGTCAACCTCTAGTGCACGCTTCGCTTCGGTGAGAGCGACATTGGGTTGTCCTCGCACCAAGTAGGCTGTTGCCAGCTGCAACCGCAAATCAACACGCTCAGCATCGGCGCTGGTAACAGGCCTGGTTGTTTGACAAGCAGCAGCAAACAGACACAACAAGACAATAAAAATCGGTCGCCAGAAACACTGGCGGCTGAACACGGCGGCACGACTCACGGCAGCCTCGCATGCATGCTGACAACATGCTCGGTTCCAACTCGGCGTTTGGCCATACGTGCGACCGCGTTGGTTCTATCTAGAACCTCGCCAGCGAGTTGGCCACAAGCGGCATCAATATCGTCGCCCCTTGTTTTGCGAACCGTGGTGACCAGTCCTGCAGCACTCAAGGTGGCCGCAAAGGTTTGCACGGTGGCCTTGTCTGAGCAAGTCAATCCAGAATCGGGGAACGGGTTAAAGGGTATCAGGTTAAATTTGCAAGACAGCCCACGGCCACCATCAAACTGGCGCACCAGTTGAATCAAGGCGCGGGCGTGCTCTGGCTGGTCGTTGATACCGGCCAACATGCAGTATTCGAACGTTAAAAAATCTCTGGGAGCGGCAGGCAAATAGCGGGCACAAGCCTCCAGCAGCTCCTGCAATGGGTACTTTTTATTCAAGGGGACCAGGTCGTCGCGCAACAAGTCAGTCGGCGCATGCAAAGAAACCGCCAAGGCAACAGGGCAATCTTTGGACAGCTTGTCCATCATAGGCACCACACCTGAGGTGGAAACCGTGACACGGCGACGTGACAGCCCGTACCCATGATCGCTCAGCATGACTTTCAGTGCTGGCAACAGTGCATGGTAGTTCTGCAGCGGCTCACCCATACCCATCATGACAACATTGGTCACCATGCGCTCTGTGGTTTGAAGCTCTCGTTTGAGCGTGTGCTCAACAAACCACAATTGAGCCACAATCTCAGCGGTGCTTAAGTTGCGGCTAAAACCTTGGTGCCCTGTGGAACAGAATCGACAGCCTACGGCGCATCCTGCCTGAGACGAGACGCACAACGTGCCCCTGTCAGACTCGGGAATAAAGACAGCCTCAACCGCATCGCCATTGCCCACGTCAAACAACCACTTAATGGTACCGTCAGCTGCATTTTGACGACTCAATACAGCAGGTGCTGCAATATGGGCAACGTCTGGCAATTTGTCACGCAAGCTTTTAGCGAGATCAGACATGCCGGAGAAATCACTTGCACCGCGCTGGTGTATCCAGCGAAACAGTTGCGTAGCGCGAAAACGTTTTTCGCCTAATTGCTCGCAAAAGGCGGCCAAGCCCTCTAAATCGAAGTCGAGCAGGTTGGCCGTCATTTAAATTAACGCGTGTAAACGGTCATACCTGCGAAGAAGAAAGCGATCTCCACAGCAGCTGTTTCAGGCGCATCTGAGCCGTGTACCGCATTGGCATCAATGCTGTCAGCAAAATCCGCGCGAATGGTTCCCGCATCGGCTTTCTTTGGGTCGGTAGCACCCATAAGATCGCGGTTTTTAGCGATGGCACTGTCGCCCTCTAAGGCTTGGATCATGACTGGACCGGAGACCATGAAATCAACCAAATCTTTAAAGAAAGGGCGCTCTTTGTGAACACCGTAAAAAGCTTCAGCTTCTGGACGTGACAAGTGGGCCATTTTGGCCGCGATGACCTTCAAACCAGCAGCTTCAAAACGTGCATAAATTTGACCAATGACATTTTTTGCCACTGCGTCAGGTTTGATGATGGACAGGGTGCGCTCGATTGCCATGAAAATTACCTTGAAAGATTGAAAACAAAATACCACTAAAAAGCGAACAAAATTGTTCGCCAACAGCTTAGCCTGACATTCTACCGTGCCGCAAGGGGCAACACCATGCCATTCAACGCTTGCGTTTGACACGTTTTGCGCCAGGCTCACTTCTGTCGCGTTGGCGCTGCAAGGCATCGCCACCGATATATCCAAATGAGGTCTGCATGGGATCTGGCTGGACTTGCGGCATAGCTTGAACAACAGCCCTAGGACCACGCTTGGTTGGAGCACGCGTGGCTTTTTTCTCAGCTTGTGTCTCAGCCCTGGCATCCCAACCCTGAGGCGTGCTGGGGCGTTTACCGCCAGAGCGTTTGTTGTAACTGTTTTTAACAGTCCGCCCCAATCCAGCCGTGCGACCAGACTTACCAGCTTGTGGATTGGCCAAACGCCCGCCGCCTACGCCGGCGATTGGAACAGCCTCGTTGGCAGCGGCTGTCAGCTGCTCAATGTCGCGCCAATCTAACTCTACAAGGGTGCCGCGGCGTAATCCACGTGGCAACTCAACGCTACCATAGCGAATACGAATGAGGCGACTCACTGCGTGGCCTACCGCCTCCACCATGCGCCGGACCTCACGGTTGCGCCCTTCTCCAATGGTGACGCGGTACCAATGGTTGGAGCCTTCTCCGCCACCGTCCACGATACTCGCAAACTGTGCTGGACCATCTTCTAGCTGGATGCCATCTAAGAGTTGTTGCTTTTCCTCGTTGCTGAGGGCTCCCAATACACGCACAGCGTATTCACGTTGCAGACCAAAACGCGGGTGCATCAGCTGGTTGGCCAAAGTGCCTGAACTTGTGAACAGCAGCAAGCCCTCAGTATTCAAGTCCAGTCTGCCAACCGACTGCCACTTACCGTGTTGCAATTTGGGCAAACGCCTAAAAACAGTAGGGCGGTTTTGCGGGTCGTCATGTGTCACCACCTCTCCAGCAGGCTTGTGATACGCCAACACGCGCGGTGGGGGTGGGTCAATGCGAATGTGAATAGCGCGTCCATTGACCTTGACAGCATCGCCAAATTTGATGCGTTGACCAACGTGTGCAGGCTCACCGTTCACCGATATACGCCCCTCAACAATCAACTGTTCCATTTCGAGTCGAGAGCCCATACCAGCCTGCGCCAACACTTTGTGCAACTTAGGTGCGTCAGTTTGAGCTGCGAGCACACGCTTAGCAAGCTCGCTCTCTTGCTCAGGCAGTTCAGGGACAAAGGCTTCATCGTCAAATGCGCCACTGATCACATCTTCAAAGCTGACCCTGCTGGCGCTTGGCGCCTCTGTTTGCTTGGATGCGTCCGTCTTGCCAGTGACCGCCTCACCGTCCTTGTGGCTTGGGTCATTGTTGGTGGTCATGGTCGCCCTTTGGTTGACTGTTGTCGGTATCTATTTGAATGTCTGCGGGCAGGTTTTGAATGTCTGCTGGTGCGGATTGGTCTGAATGTCCGTCTGGGCCCGCTTGCTGGGCACCTGGCTCAAGGCCTAAGCTGGTATCTGTTTGTTCAGTTTCAACCAGCTCTGCCTGCATGGCGCTGTCGTCATTCGTGGGATGTAAATCCAACTCTTGTCCCAAAGCGTCTGCCATTCCTTGAAATTGAACACCCGGATCAAGCCCTGGCAATTGGTCTAACGAGGCCAGCCCTAAATCGTCTAAAAATAATTTGGTCGTGGCAAGAAGTCCTGGACGCCCGACTGTCTCCCGGTGCCCAATGATGTCAACCCAGCCTCTGTCTTCAAGCTGTTTGATAATCAATGAGTTAACCGTAACGCCGCGAATATCTTCTATGTCGCCTCGCGTCACCGGCTGGCGGTAGGCAATGATGGCCAGTGTTTCTAGGACTGCACGCGAATACTTGGGTGGTTTTTCAGGGTGTAGGCGGTCTAAAAATTCACGCAACTCTGGGCGGCTTTGAAAGCGCCAGCCAGTGGCCACAAGGACCAATTCAACGCCGCGGTGCGCCCACTCCTGCTGGAGCTCGCCCAACATGGTCTTGATGGTATCTGAGGCAATAGCGCCATCGAACAGCAAACAAAGCTCTCGCACAGTCAGTGCCTGACCGGCGCAAATGAGTGCAGTTTCGAGGACGCGCTTGGCATCCGTCGTGTACATGAAAAGGTCCGAAAAAAATCAGCTTGGCACTGTGCGCCCGCCGGGGACCGTTGCACGGGCTTGGGGCCTATGCAACCGAGCAACTGCAGGCTAGGCTTTAGGGCCTAAGGCTTGGTCAGTTGGGTGAAACAGGTCTTTATTGTAATTCAACCCCAGGGTGGCTAGGGCATTTATCAAATCTTGGGGCGGCGGACAAGACCAATGCATAGCCTGACCCGAATCAGGATGAGCCAATCCCAGCTCATGGGCATGCAATGCTTGGCGATTTAGCCCTTCAATTGGCTTGCCACCGTAAATAATGTCACCAACAAGCGGATAGCCAAGGGCACTCAAGTGCACCCTGATTTGATGTGTTCGACCAGTGTGGAGCTTGCACCGCAGCAGGCTTGCTGGCATGGCATTTACATATGTGGCATCAAGACCGTAGACATCTGTTCTAGCGGGCTTACCGTACATGTTATCGGCAGCTACCACGCCCATCCTCAAGCGGTTTCGGACATCTCTGCCAATGGATTGGTTAAGCGTAACGGGGTCGTTGGTGGGTAAGTCGGCATTGATTCGCCGCCAGTCCCCATGGGCCACTGCAAAGTAGACGCGGTTGACATCCCGAGCGGCCAGCTGTTTGACCAACGCGTCAAAAGCAGAGCGGGAACGCGCCACCACCATCAATCCGCTGGTATCTTTATCTAGCCTGTGCACGATGCCGGCTCGAGGCAGCGTGACAGCGTTGGGGTAGCGGTGCAGTAAACCATTTAACAGGGTTGAGCTCCAGTTGCCTGCGCCGGGGTGGACGACCAAACCAGGAGGCTTGTTGATAACTGCAATGTGTGCATCTTCATATACCACGTCAAGCGGCACATCTTGGGCCGTGAATGCCATGGCTTGCTGGGTCGGACGCATATGGACTTCTATGGCGTCGCCAACGCGCAGTTTTTGTGAAGCTTTGGTAACAATTACCCCCCCCACTTTGACCGCTTGTTGCTGGACCAACTGTGTCAAAAAAGAACGCGATACGCTGGCAATGTGCGAACTGAGGACTTTGTCCAACCGCTGACCATGGTCACTTGTCAATGCCTGCATGACAATGTGCTCACTCTCGTCAACTTGGGCATCTTCGGTAGGCAATTGTGGGTTTTCTTCAATTTCAGGCTGTTGCATCGATATAATTTTCTAATTCACCGTTATTCGGATGTTTTCTTACTCAGGCGCTAAGCTGTGCGCTTTTACGGACACTGCAATGGCTTTAGGACTTCACCGCATCAACACTCGATTATCTGCGGCTTATGTGAGCTTGGGACTAGCTGCTATTGTCGCGGGTTGCGCCACACCCGCACCAAGAGATACAACAGCCGACTGGAGCCCTAACCGGATTTACCAAGAAGCCAAGGACGAACAGTCAGCTGGCAACTTCGAAAAAGCATCTGCGCTGTTTGACAAACTAGAAGGACGCGCGGCGGGTACGCCTCTGGCGCAACAGGCGCAATTGGACAAAGCTTTCGCGCAGTACAAAGCTTCAGAGCCTGCACAAGCAACGGCCACCCTCACCCGTTTCCTACGTCTACACCCGGCCAGCACTGCCACCGATTACGCGTTGTACTTGATGGGTTTGGTTAGTTTTAACGATGATTTGGGGCTGTTTGGCTCACTGGGTGCGCAAGATTTAAGTGAACGTGATCAAAAGGCCGCCAAGGACTCCTTCGAGTCGTTTCGTGAGCTCACCACCCGTTTTCCAGACTCTCGTTACAGCAAAGATGCTGCATTGCGCATGACTTATATCGTCAACTCGCTGGCGCAATCTGAGGTGCATGTGGCACGACATTACTATACGCGAGGGGTTTATGTAGCGGCTATCAACCGCGCCCAGAAAGCCATCAGCCAGTTCAAAGATGCACCCGCTTTAGAGGAGGCACTGTACATTTTGATGCGCTCATATGACGCCTTGGGCATGGTCGAGTTGCGCAACGATACACAACGTGTGATGGATACCAATTACCCCAACAGTCAGTTCGCAAACGACAGCTTGAATACAACTAAGTCCTGGTGGACTCTTTGGTAACCAAACCACTTAAATAGTCCTGCATGTCCGTCTCACTGCTGAGGCGGCGCATAGCTGGCATGGCGTGCAACAAACGCCTGCCATAACCCATGTTGACAAGGCGTTGATCACCAATCACCAACACGCCTTTATCCAACTCTGACCGAATCAAGCGGCCTGCCCCTTGTTTCAGGGCAACGGCTGTATCAGGCAGTACCTGGTCAGTAAACGGTGACTTCCCAGAGGCTTGCAGGCGCTTGGCACGTGCTTGCGTGAGAGGGTCATCAGGCACGGGAAACGGCAACTTGTCCAACACAACCAACTGCAATGCCTCGCCGGGAATGTCCACGCCCTCCCAAAACGATACGGATGCAACCAAAACGGCACCACGGTGTGTGCTGACTTGTCCGTTGTTAGCTCTAAGCGGATCGGCGTATGCACGAAAACGCTCTAACAATTCATTTTTACTCAACTCCCCTTGCACGAGCAGCTCTATGTTGTCGGATGTAAGTGCCTCGCGAAGCTCTTGCGCAATGATGCCCAAAGCACGCAAACTGGTTGTCAGCACCATGGTGCGCCCGCCTAAACGCTGGGCCCAAGGCACAATCCGCCTGGCCAGCATCAGTGGGTGACCTGGCTCATTGGGCATCGGTAAATCTGTGGGTACCCACAGCGCCGCTTGCAACTCGAAATCAAAGGGGCTGGCTACGACAGCCCTCTGTGCGTGTGTCAACCCCAAGGGTTGCGCAAACCAATCCAATTGGGCGTTATCACCCAGCGTTGCGGACGTGAACACCCACGTTGTAGGACCCGTCAAGCCGCTGTCAGGTGCGCTGCCAGCAAAGGCCTGCGCGCTGTCAAGCGGACTGTCTACCCACCGCCAATGGCTGCCAGCTTCTAACCAGCGTACGTGGTCATCTGCCACAGGGTTGAGCAAGTGCTGCAAGCGCTGCAGCAACGCGTCACAGCGCTCTAGCAATCGCTCAAAGTCAGGCGCCAACTCGCTGATGCTGTTGAGGTCTTTTCGCACGTCGGCCATGGCTTGGCTTAAGTCGACCAGACAACTGCTCCATGCGCCCTCATCGACAGACTGCGGAGCCTGCCCACCCCACGGCAAACGCACATTCATTTTCATATGGGTCGCAGGCAAGCACAAACGAAGGTCGCGAATCGTGCGCTCTAAAGTGCCACATTGTTGCGACCAATCACACAGGCCTCTGGCATGTTGCAAACCTGCTGCCAACACATCGCGGTTAAAATCCAACAACTGTGGCGACGACAGTTGTGTGCCTAAAAACATGACGCCAATTTCGTTCAGTTGGTGGGCCTCATCAAAGATGACAACATCAACGCTGGGTAACAACTCAGCCATGCCTGACTCGCGAACCGCTTGATCGGCAAAAAACAAATGGTGGTTGACCACGACCAAATCTGCTGATAAAGCTTCACGTCTTGCGGCTTGCAAGTGGCAGGTCTTAAAGTCAGGGCACTGGCTGCCTAAGCAATTATCACGGTTCGATGTGACCAACGGAATAACGCCTGAGCGCTGGTCTAAGCCGGGCATATCTGACAGATCACCACTGATTGAGGTAGCGGCCCACCGCTTAACTTTTGCCAAAGCGTTGTTGGTAAAGCGGTCTGCGACCACCCCACTTTGCATGTGCGTATCAAGTCTGTGCGTACACAAATAATTGCTACGCCCCTTGAGCAGGGCTGTCCTAATTGGCACGCCAAGCAAACCCACCAAACGCGGTAAATCTCTTAAATAAAGTTGGTCTTGCAAAGCCTTTGTTGCGGTGGAAACCAATACCCGTTTGCCGCTGAGCAAGGCAGGGGCAAGATAGGCATAGGTCTTACCTGTACCTGTGCCAGCTTCGACTACCAGCGTGGTCTCATTGGCAATCGCCTGCGCGACCAACTCTGCCATGCGCTGTTGACCGGGTCTGGCTCTAAACTGGGCATTGCCTTTGGCCAAGTCACCGCCCGCGGCAAAGACTTTGGCCACACGGCTCAACCAATCAGCGCTGCTGGTGTGGTTGTCGCTGTCGACGTGACCTGACTCGCTCACGTGATGCTCGTATCAATATCTCGCTTGGCTTCGAGCAAGAATTCGTTAGATTGCATTTCAGTTAGGCGAGATACTGTGCGAACAAATTCGTGCGCCATAGGGCCTTCAAGATACAGCGACTCAGGTGGCACTGCGCCCGACATGATGAACTTGATGCGCCTGTCGTACAACACGTCAATGAGCCATGTAAAACGTCTGGCCTCACTGGCGTGCCTAACTTCCATTTTGGGGACGTTGCTGAGCAGCAGCGTGTGGAACTGCGTGGCAATTTCTAAGTAGTCGTTTTGCGAACGTGGGCCACCGCACAAAGTTTTGAAATCAAACCAAATAACACCACCTGCTTTGCGCTTCGCGGCAATGGTGCGTGATTCAATTTGCAGCTGCGGAACTTCGTCTTGGGATTCTGTCAGAGCGCTAAACGCACCATCCATAGAAGCTTCTGCATGGTCGCTGAAAGGGTGGTGGTACATGTCTAGCAAGGCCAGCGTACGGCTTCTGTAGTCGGTACCTGCATCAACGTTGAGCACTTCTAATTTGGCATTCAACAGCGCAATGGCAGGCAGTATTCGGTCACGGTGCAAACCGTTGGGATATAAGTCGTCTGGCTTGAAGTTGGACGTGGTAACAAACCCAACGCCGTGCGCAAACAGAGCGTCCAACAACCTGTGCAAAATCATGGCGTCGGTCACATCCGCCACATGAAACTCATCAAAGCAAATCAACTGGAAACGCTTGGCCATGCGTTTACCCAATTCGTCTAAGGGATTGACTGTGCCTTGCAGCTCCCGCAACTCACGGTGGACTTCACGCATAAACTCGTGAAAGTGCAAACGGGTTTTTAGCTTGATGGGTACCGCTTGAAAGAAACAGTCCATCAAAAAACTCTTACCCCGCCCAACGCCACCATACATATAGACGCCGCGGGGAACGGCATGCTTGGAAAACAACTTTTTCAGGACATTTGAGCGGTGCTGCTTGTAAGCCTGCCACTCATTGGCACAGCGCTGCAATGCGCGTATCGCCACAATTTGCGCTTCATCCGCGATGTAGTTGCGATCAATCAGCGCTTGTTGGTAAGCCTTTATAACGTCGCCTTCAGAAGCGTCTAGTTGCGGCGGCGTTGCGTGCATATGCGCTGGGACGGTCAAAGATACGACTTGATTCATGGGTATGTATTGTCTAGCTTTTTTGCACTAGGCATGGTCCCAAAAACAACAACCGTTGATATCCATAGGACATCAACGGTTGTGTGGTGTAAGCGTTGTTAAAAATTGAGCGTGCGCTTATCAACTGCTAAAGCAGCCTCTTTCGTAGACTCAGACAACGAAGGATGCGCATGACAAATACGCGCAATATCCTCGCTGCTAGCCCTAAACGCCATGGCAACACAAGCCTCTGCAATCAGCTCGCTGGCCATGGGGCCTACGACGTGCACACCTAATATCTCATCAGTCTCGGCATCCGCCAGCATTTTGACCATGCCGGTGGTGTCACCCATCGCACGGGCACGCCCATTGGCCAAAAACGGGAACGTACCCACCTTGAATGCGCGACCAGACGCTTTGAGCTCTCCCTCGTTTTGGCCTACCCAAGCGATCTCTGGACTGGTGTAAATGACCCAAGGTACCAAATTGAAGTCCACATGACCGTGCTGACCAGCAATACGCTCGGCGACCGCAACGCCCTCTTCCTCTGCTTTGTGGGCAAGCATTGGACCACGAACAACATCGCCCACAGCCCAAACGCCAGCCACACTTGTGCGACACAAGTCATCTACAACAATGGCACCACGCTCATCCAGTTTGAGACCGATTGACTCGCTGTTAAGTCCCGTTGTGTTGGGCACACGCCCAATGGACACAATCAGCTTATCGACAACTAATTTTTGGGCTTCGCCCTTGGCATTGGTGTAAGCAATCGATACCTGTTTGCTGGTTGCTTTGATATCGCCGACAGTCGCGCCCATCTCAATATGCAAGCCTTGTTTGGTGAAGGCTTTATGGGCTTCTTTGGCAATTTGATGGTCAACTGCCCCTAGGAACACAGACTGACCCTCCAAAATGGTGACTTCTGCACCCAACCGGCGCCAGACAGAACCCATTTCGAGACCAATAACGCCCGCGCCGATGACGCCAATTTTTTTAGGAACAGCACCCACGCGCAAGGCGCCATCGTTGGACAACACGTTGACTTCGTCAAAAGGTGTACCTGACAGCGCGCGAGCGCTAGAGCCGGTAGCCACGATGACTTGACGACTGGTAATGGTCTCTGATTTTTTACCGGTGACAGCCACCTCAAAACTGTTGTCGCCGCCAGACACAAAGCTGCCCCGCCCGTGGAAAAAAGTGATTTTGTTTTTCTTAAACAAATACAAAATGCCATCGTTGTTTTGCTTGACAACGGCGTCTTTGCGGGCATGCATTTTGGCGACATCCAGAGACAAGCCTTTAAAGTCAATGCCATGCTCATTAAAGTGTTGCGATGCCTGCTCGTAATGCTCAGACGACTGCAACAACGCTTTTGATGGAATACAACCAACATTGGTGCAAGTACCACCGGGGGCTGCACCGCCTGCAGCATTGGTCCACTCGTCAATACAAGCGACTTTAAAACCCAATTGGGCAGCACGAATGGCAGCCACATAGCCACCAGGACCAGCGCCAATAACAACAACATCAAATGCTTGAGACATAAACAATCCTCAGAAAACTCAGTCGCTCAATACGACTTTTTTGCATACGTGACGTACACCGATACAACAAAGAAAAACTTGGTGTGTGCTCACGACCGCACTTGCGGTCGCGGGCTTAAATACCAAACAACAAACGCGAAGGATCCTCCAACGCTTCTTTCATGGTCACCAAACCCAAAACGGCTTCGCGTCCATCAATGATGCGGTGGTCGTAGCTCATTGCAAGGTAGTTAATAGGTCGCACTACAACTTGGCCATTTTCTACAACCGCACGGTCTTTGGTTGCGTGAACACCCAAAATAGCCGACTGAGGAGGATTGATAATTGGCGTGGACAACATGGATCCAAATACACCACCGTTGGAGATGGAGAAAGTACCACCTGTCATTTCTTCTAGGCCCAACTTGCCCTCTTTGGCCTTGTTGCCGTATTCGGCAATTTTGATCTCAATATCAGCAAAACTCATCTGATCGGCGTTGCGCAAAATTGGCACGACAAGACCACGAGGAGAACCAACCGCAATCCCGATGTCAAAGTAGCCGTGGTAAACAATGTCGTTGCCGTCAACAGACGCATTCAGCAAAGGATAGCGCTTGAGTGCTGCTACAGCAGCCTTGACAAAAAAGCTCATAAAGCCCAAACGCACACCATGCTCTTTTTCGAATTTCTCTTGGTATTTTTTACGCAGTTCCATGACTGGTGCCATGTTCACCTCGTTAAACGTTGTGAGAATGGCATTGGTCGCTTGTGATTGCAACAAACGCTCTGCAACACGTGCACGCAAACGGCTCATAGGAACACGCTGCTCAGGCCTGTCGCCCAAATCTGGTGCCAGTGTAGGAACTTGTGGCAACACCTTGGTCGGTACGCCAGTGGGAATAGACGAAGCTGCAACTGCGCCAGCAGGTTTGCTGACAGCGGCCAACACATCACCCTTTGTAACGCGTCCGTCCTTGCCAGTTCCGGACACAGACCCAGCGGCCATACCGTTGTCTGCCATGTGTTTAGACGCAGCTGGAGAGGCTACACCAGCCATGTTTTTAGCAGGTGCTGTGGCGGTAGCGCTAGGTGCGCTGGCAACTGATGCAGCCGGGGTTGATTTTGCGGCAGCTTCAGGGGCGGTGCCTTTGCCATCGGTATCTATTGTGGCTAGCACTTGGTCAGAGCCAACAGTGGCGCCATCACCTTGAATGATTTCAGACAGCACACCAGACGAGGGTGCAGGCACTTCTAGCACCACTTTGTCCGTTTCAACTTCAATCAATATTTCGTCGGCAGTCACCATTTCACCGACTTTTTTCTTCCAGGTCATCAACGTGGCTTCTTCTACAGACTCCGACAGTTCAGGGACCTTAACTTCTACGATTGCCATTTTTAATTCCTTGCAAAGCTTTGCTTTGTGTGCAGACACACCTGAGTCTCTTTAGACCCAGGTGTGCGTGCGTGTCATCAGTGCTAATTGTGTGCGTTGAGCGTGGTTACTTGGTGAGCACAAAACCTTTGAGCTTGCCAAAAGCAGCCTCAATGAGGCTCTTTTGCTGCTCTTGGTGCAGGTGTGCGTACCCAACGGCTGGAGATGCAGACGCGGCACGACCGGCATAACCCAGCTTTTGTCCTTCGCGCATGTTCTCATGCAAGTAATGCTGCACAAAAAACCAAGCGCCTTGATTCTGTGGTTCATCTTGACACCACACAATGTCAACCACATTGGTGTAGGTTTTGAGTTCCGCCACAAAGGCTTTGTGTGGGAATGGGTACAACTGCTCCACGCGCAAAATAACCACGTCTTTGGTGCCCAATTCGTCGCGTTTCTTGACCAGGTCGTAATAGACTTTTCCTGAGCAACAAATAATACGCTTGACCTTTGCCGCAGCTTTTTTAATGGCCTCATTGCTTTCGGGAATGATGGTCTGAAAAATGCCCTCGGTGAACTCAGACAGAGGCGATGCGGCATCCTTGGCGCGCAACAAACTCTTGGGCGTCATGATGATCAACGGCTTACGCAAGTTGCGCACCATTTGGCGGCGTAACACGTGGAAGATCTGGCTGGCGGTTGTAGGCTGAACCACTTGAATATTGGTGTCTGCAGCCAACTGCATAAACCGCTCCAACCGAGCTGACGAGTGTTCTGGTCCTTGGCCTTCGTAGCCGTGGGGCAGCATCAAGGTGATGCCATTGACTCGGCCCCACTTGACCTCGCCCGAGGCAATGAACTGGTCAATCACCACTTGTGCACCGTTGACGAAATCACCAAACTGCGCTTCCCAAATCACCAATGTATTGGGGTCATTCGAAGCATAGCCATACTCAAAGCCTAAAACAGCTTCTTCTGACAAAATTGAATCAATGACGGCAAACGGGGCTTGACCGTCAGAGACATTTTGCAAAGGCACATAAGAGCCCTCGTCATATTGCTTGCGATCTTGGTCATGGATAACAGAATGGCGGTGCGTGAACGTACCGCGACCACAGTCTTCGCCAGACAAGCGCACAGGGTAGCCGCTGGCAACCAACGACGCAAACGCCATGTGCTCGCCCATACCCCAATCGACAGGGATATCGCCCCTGCCCATTGCCGCTCGGTCCTTGTAGACTTTTTGGACCAACGGGTGAACGGTAATGTCGGTAGGCATGGTTGTCAGGCGTTCAGACAAACGGCTCCACTCAGACAGCGGAATAGCCGTATCACCCGCGTCTGTCCAAGCCTTACCCAAATACGGGGCCCAATCAACCGCAAACTTGCTTTTGAAATTGGTCAGTACGGGGTCTACAGTGTGTCGGCCCTCATCTAAAGCAGCTCTGTAGCTTTTAGCCAAGTCATCACCCAAGGTGTCGCCCAGGCCTTGGGCTTGTAACTTGTCTGCGTACAACTTGCGCGTTCCAGGATGGGCGCTGACACGTTTGTACATAAGGGGTTGTGTGATCGAGGGCGTATCTTGTTCGTTGTGGCCTAGCTTGCGGAAACAAACAATATCGACCACCACATCCTTTTGGAATTCCATGCGGTATTCCAACGCCAAACGCGTGGCCATAACAACAGCTTCGGGGTCATCCGCATTGACATGCAACACGGGCGATTCAATCATTTTGACCACATCGGTGCAGTATATGGTTGAGCGACTGTCACGCGGATCGCTGGTCGTAAACCCGATTTGGTTGTTGATGACCAAGTGCACCGTGCCGCCCGTTGTGTAGCCACGGGTTTCGGCCAGCGCCAAGGTCTCCATCACCACACCTTGACCAGCAAATGCCGCATCGCCGTGAACCAACACAGGCAGCACTTGCAAGCCTTTTGGATCCCCACGTCTATCCATACGCGCGCGAACAGATCCTTCAACGACTGGGTTCACAATTTCCAAGTGAGAGGGATTGAATGCCAAAGTCAGGTGAACAGGGCCACCGGGTGTAGGCACATCGCTGGAGAAACCTTGGTGGTACTTCACGTCGCCACTGGGCAAATCTTCAGGGGCCGTGTGATCGAACTCGGCAAACAGATTTTTGGGCATCTTGCCCAAGGTGTTGACCAACACATTCAAGCGACCGCGGTGAGCCATGCCAATCACAATTTCTTGTACGCCCTTTTCTCCGCCGCGCAAAATCAGTTCATCCAAAGCAGCGATAAAGCTCTCACCACCCTCTAAAGAGAATCGCTTCTGCCCAACGTACTTGGTGTGCAGGAAACGCTCAAGACCTTCTGCGGCAGTGAGACGACTTAGGATGTGGATTTTTTGATCAGCTGAAAGGGCCGCTTTTGAACGAATACCTTCCAGCTTTTGTTGCCACCAGCGCTTTTGCGTCTGGTCGGTAATGTACATGTACTCGACCCCAAGGGTCCCGCAATACGTTTCGCGTAACGCGTTGAGCAAATCACGCAGCGACATCGTTTCTTTGCCAAAAAACGTGTTGCTGGTGTTAAAAATTGTTTCTTGGTCGGCATCGCCTAGACCGTAAAAAGCGGGGTCTAGTTCAGGGATGTTTTCACGGATTTGGTGCTTGAGTGGATCCAAATCGGCATGCCGTGAGCCCACGTTTCTGTATGCGGCAATCAGCTGTTGAACAGCCACTCGCTTGCGACCCATTTCAGAGTCAGGATTGCTTTGCACCACTTTGGTGGTGCCCTGCTTGGCCATTGCAGCGAAGGCATTGACCACTGGCAAGTGCGGCAAATCCCGCATGTCGCTGCCATCAACGGCAGGCACATTTTGAAGCGCGTCAAAGTAACTGCGCCACTCTTCAGTGACTGTGGTGGGATTGCTGAGATAGTTCTCGTAAATTTCCTCTACGTACGGTGCGTTACCGCCGAAAAGATACGAATTGCCACTAAAGGACTTGTAGACGCTATTGGTCTCACTCATTATTTCGCTGACCTCCGTTTTCCTATGGAAAACATAAGTTGGGTAAAAAAACCTCCTGCGACACGGCTGAACCGATTAGCGGATGCGACGGTGACATGGAAGGGTCATTGTGCAGGTCTTATTATGCGCCTGATATGCATGCACTGGCACTTAAATGTAGAAGTAAAGAAACCAATGAGTCGATGAGACTTCAGCATGAGCACCTGTCACATGGGAAAACACCAACAATGCCAAGGAGACACCTAAACAGACATACCCTGTAACAACCGCTTTTATTGTTTACGGGTCTATTTGGCTATTTGAGATGAGCCTGATGAACTCGCCCTGACTGAAACTCCACCCTTGCTCTCGCCCACAGCAACAGAGCCAGACACAGTGCCGTTGGTGTCAACGCCGATGTGCACGCCGCCAAAGCCACCAATGGGCATACTGATCCCCACGCGACTCAATGGGCTAACGCATGCGCTTAGTAACGCAGCAAACGCCAACACGGACATAACACGAGCTAACAAGACAAACAGGTGCTTGTGATGGCGGTTGGATGTGGTTTGAAAAGAAGTAGACACACGCTCAGGCGTCTTTAAGCCATTAACTTTGGAGACAAACGCTGACCAGCGCTGAGCTTGTGCGGTGTGTCCATCTCAATCGCTATTTGCGTACACACAGAGCGGCAAAGCGTCACGGCTTGCTCACTTTGTACCCGGTATATAACTTGGGTTCCCAATTTTCGTTTGGCCAGTACGCCGCACCGGTACAACACGTTCAAGTGCTGGGATAAGTTGGGCTGTGTGGTGTCGATTTCACGCAGCAGTTGGCTGACAGACTTCTCGCAATTGCACAAGGCGCTGAGTATGCGCAAACGCATGGGCGTTGCCAGCACACTGAATAATTCAGCTGCTAACTCGAACACACGGTCACCATCGGGGGAGTCGTCCGCTACTATTGGGCCACTCCGAGCAACAGAGGCCGTCAGTTCAGTTGGCTCATGGTCATCAGATGGTGCTTGGTTATGTTCATTCATGCGCTAACTCGAATATATTGATTTGCTTCCATCATAGTCCGCCTTGGCAACAAGCTCAACTGACAACGCTGCCGGCAATAAATTAGGCCTGCACCAATGCTTTGATAGTGGCCAGCGCGCTAGGGTCGTCCATGGTGGTTAAATCGCCGACTTCGCGGTGTTCGCACACAGCTTGAATGGCCCGTCTTAGCAGTTTTCCGCTGCGTGTTTTTGGAAGCAATGACACGAACCTAATACGCGAAGGCCGAGCCACAGCCCCAATTTGGCTGTCGACCAACTTCATCAAATCACCTTCGAGCTGGCGTTGCGCTTGCGGTGAGTCGTACAGACTGGGATCTTTTAGCACCGCGAAGGCCATGGCAACCTGACCTTTCAGCTTATCGGCCACACCGACCACAGCAACCTCAACAATGGCGCTATGGGTAGCAATACTTTCTTCAATTTCGCGGGTGCCAAGTCTATGGCCCGCGACGTTGATGACATCGTCGGTACGTCCTAGTATGAAGAAGTAACCGTCGGCATCACGCGTGCCCCAGTCAAATGTGTTGTACACCAAACGACCGGGAATACTGCTCCAATAAGTTTGAACAAACCGCTCATCATCACCCCAAATGGTTTGCATGCAACCGGGTGGTAGCGGACCTTCAATGGCGACTACACCTTTTGCGTGTGGCTGAGTGAGGTTCTGCCCTGAGTTTTCATCGATGATTTGAACGTTGTAGCCGTACATGGGCAAGCCAGGACTGCCAAACTTGCTGATGGCGGGCTCAATGCCGTTGGCCAAACTTAATATAGGCCAGCCAGTTTCAGTTTGCCAGTAGTTGTCTATGACGGGCTTCCCCAGTGCATTGAAAATCCATTGGGCAGTTGGTTCATCGAGGGGCTCGCCAGCCAAAAACAAAGCTTTCAAGCTGGACAGGTCTGCCTTCTTAATGAATGAAGAGTCGTATTTTTTGAGCACACGCACCGCAGTTGGTGCGCTGAACATGACAGACACCTTGTATTTCTCGACCAACTCCCACCAAATGCCAGCGTCTGGACGAGTAGGCAAGCCTTCATACATGATGGTGGCCATGCCAGCAATCAATGGCCCATACACAATGTATGAGTGCCCCACCACCCAGCCTATATCGCTGGTTGCAAAGTACGTTTCCCCTGGCCCACCCATATAAATGTGCTTCATGCTCGCGGCCATTGCCACCGCATAGCCACCAGTGTCTCGCTGGACGCCTTTGGGTTTGCCAGTGGTACCGCTCGTGTATAAGATATAACTGGGGTCGGTTGATGCCATTGGCTCACACGCCACCCTTGCGCCTGCGTGTTTGGCGCTGGCAATGGCGTAGTCAACATCGCGCCCTGGCACCAAGGACATGACAGACAAACCGCGATTGACCATCACAACGCCAGCAGGTTTGTGTGATGCCAACTTGAGTGCTTCATCTAACAGGGGTTTGTAAGGGACTATTTTGCCGCCACGGGAGCCCGCATCGGCGCTCACAATGACCTTGGGGGTGCAGTCATCGATTCGGCTGGCCAAGCTCACGCTGGCAAATCCCCCAAACACCACAGAATGAATGGCGCCAATGCGAGCACACGCCAGCATGGCGAATGTCGCCTCAGGAATCATGGGCATGTAAATCAGAACGCGGTCGCCTTTTTGCACGCCCTGCTCTTGGAGTATTGCCGCCATCACCTGCACTTGCTCTAACAGTTGCTTGAAACTGTAAGTTGTTTCTGTGTCGGTTTCGGTAGAAACAAAGATCAAGGCAGCGTCATTGCCCCTCACCGCCGCATGGCGGTCAACTGCGTTGTGGCACAAGTTGATTTGGCCTCCCGCAAACCACTTCACAAATGGCGGCTGGCTGTAGTCGCATACCTCGTCGAAGGGTCTAAACCAGTCGACAAGTTTCGCTTGTTCGCGCCAAAAGTCATTGGGTTCATCCATGGACTGCCGGTAAACCGCTTCAAAATGCTGCGTCATGTATGTATTCCCTTCGTTGTGTATAAGCTGGTCAACGCACTTGACAGCAGCTATTTATATTCACGATTATGAATAATAGGCTTTCCACATTCTGACAAGCCGGCTTCAAGCGTCGCACGCTTGTCTCTACACTGTATGGCGCTTCACCAATTCCAACACTTGCTCAAAATGTGGATGGTCAGCAGCGCCTAGCCACTCAAAAACCACCATTTCAGCGCTGACAAGCTCTACACCGTTACCCGCCAAACGGTCAAATGCCACGTCACAGTCTCGCTCTCGCCTAGAACCGCTGGCATCGCTGACCACCCACACATCTAGGTCTTGCTCCATGAGGCCCAATGCGGTTTGCAACAAGCACACGTGAGCCTCGACACCGGCCAACACAATGGTTTGGCGCAAGGCTGGCGGGGCTTCTTGAGACTTGTTTTTAAGCAAATGTTTGGGCATGCTGCGGGCATTGCCACCCTTTGGCTCATCGTGAGATGGGGCTGCAGGCATGAGACGGTCTAGCAACCCATCTTGGCAAGCATCAAATGACCACTTGTCTAAAGTATTGGCAGAAAAAGCACTGAGTTCAGGCACAAAGCCGCCCAATTTGTCACGCGACTGCGTGGTGGCCCAAACAGGAATATCTAGACATGTTGCGGCGCCCGCCACCAACGCGGCTTTGTGAAGCAAGCGTTGGTGATCGTGTATGGCTGGCATCAAGCGCATTTGATAATCAACTAAAACCAACTGACATTGCGAAGCATCTAGTAGCACGTGTAACCCTTGTGAAATGAATATGAACGCTCAAAGGCGTTGTCGCCCTATTGTCCGCCAGATTACACGCGAGAATCCGCCAGCACGGTGGGTCGCTTATGCCCAGCTAAAAACAACATTAAAAATATATATCAGATGCATGATTTAATTAGATAAAGGAATAGAAATAGGCTATGCTACGCCCATGTCAACGCAGTCCCATAACAGGTATGTAATGCCACTTCACTGGCAACACGCAGTTGTGGCTGTGTGCTTGTGTGTCTGCACTGGCTTAAGCTGGGCCGAGCCTCCTAAGTCCGAAACTGAGGCTGACAGCATTGGCCAGTTTTTGTTGTCGCAAGGTTTGATCAAACAAATAGACTATTTGCGTGAGCGTACCAACGTGATGTCCTCGCAATTGGCATTGAACGCCATGGGGCTTATAGGCGTGCCTTATGTCTGGGGCGGGAGTCAAACCAACAAAGGTTTGGACTGTAGTGGCTTGGTTCAAGCCGTTTACCAACAAGCGTCTGGCTTGCTGCTGCCGCGCCGTGCAGCTGAGCAAGCTGCTGCTGCCACGCCCATCACTGACCAAGAATTACGGCCTGGGGATTTGGTATTTTTCAACACCCTCAAACGCGCATTCAGCCATGTTGGTATTTACGTAGGTGAAGGCAAGTTTGTACATGCGCCCAAGCCTGGCGCAGCTGTGCGTGTTGAGGACATGACCAAGCGTTACTGGCAACGCCGCTTCGAAGGTGCTCGCCGCGTGGACCTTGCTCAGTCTCGGCAACCACGGTCTGACACAATCACCCCGTAAAATCTGCGGTGTTGCAACGCCGTGGTGCGATGCGTTGTTCTTGACCTCAGATACATGATCCCATTTCCAGACTTACCCATCGCCCTGTTGTTGTGGGCAGCTTCAGTGACTGTTTTTGCAGGCTTCACCAAAGGCATTACCGGCTTTGCATTGCCACTCATCATGGTCTCCGGCATGTCAACGTTCATTGACCCACGACTGGCCATTGCCAGCGTGGTCATTCCAACTTTTGTTGCCAATGCCTGGCAAGGCTTGCAGCAGGGCCCGACGGCGGCATGGGAGGCCATATTGAAGTTCCGCGTGTTGCTGATCACTACGCTAAGCATGATTTACATCAGCGCGCAGCTTATTGAAGGCTTGGCATTCCAATCCCTTTTCTTGTTATTGGGAAGCGTCATTTTTGTGGTGAGTGTGGTGCAACTGATGGGCTTAAACCTCAAACTCGCACCTAAGCAACGAACAGTTGGTGCCATCGTGGCTGGATGTGTTGCCGGATTTTTTGGCGCAATTGCAGGCACTTGGGGACCGCCAACAATTATTTATTTATTGGCTATTGGTACGGAAAAAACAGAACAAGTCCGCATTGCAGGCATCAGCTTTGGCTTGGGTGCACTCGTATTCTGGGTGGCACACCAGCACTCAGGTCTGATCACGCCACCAGCACTCGTCTTTTCAGTCGCATTGCTGCTGCCCATGTTCATAGGTCTGAATCTTGGCAGGCGTTTACAGCACCGAATAAACCAGGCGGTGTTTCGGAAAATCACGCTCTGGGTGTTGTTGTTGGCCGCACTGAACATCATGCGCAAAGCGTTGATGAGTTAACACAGACAGTTAGCAACCTATGCTCGGAAAGCCAAAAAATGTCTTAATGATCTGTAACGCTTTAACAGTTACAGCCGCTGCTGATTCGAAAAAACCCGCAAAGCCAAGCGCCTTGCGGGTTGCTTACACCTGAATTAAGGTCTAGCGTTTTTTAGCTGGCGGCAAGTCAGTGCAACTGCCATGCGCTACTTCGGCCGCCAAGCCAATACTTTCTCCTAAGGTTGGGTGCGGGTGTATGGTCTTGCCTATATCAATGGCGTCAGCGCCCATCTCAATAGCCAATGTCACCTCACCAATCATGTCGCCAGCATGTGTGCCAACCATACCGCCGCCAACAATCCTGTGTGACACATCATCGAACAGCAACTTGGTGAAACCTTCATCACGCCCGTTTGCAATGGCACGTCCAGATGCTGACCAAGGGAATAAGCCCTTGGTCACTTTGATTCCGTCCGCTTTGGCCTGGTCCTCAGTCAAACCAACCCATGCCACCTCAGGGTCTGTGTAGGCTACGCTTGGAATAACACGTGCGTTGAACGCAGAGCTGGCCAAGTCGGAATTGCCTGTTAACTCACCAACAATCACCTCAGCAGCTACATGTCCTTCGTGCACGGCCTTGTGGGCCAACATAGGTTGGCCAACAATATCGCCAATCGCAAAAATATGAGCCACGTTGGTTCTCATTTGGATATCCACGTTGATAAAACCGCGCTCGGTCACATCAACACCAGCGGCCTTGGCACCCAGCTTATTGCCGTTAGGGCTGCGGCCAACAGCTTGCAACACCAAGTCGTAGGTTTGTGGATCTGGTGCACCCTCGCCTTCAAACGTCACCTCAATGCCAGCTGTTGTTGCCTTTGCACCAACGGTTTTGGTCTTGAGCATAATGTGGTCAAAGCGTGGCGCATTCATTTTCTGCCATACCTTAACCAAATCGCGATCAGCACCTGGCATTAAAACGTCCATCATTTCGACTACGTCAAGACGTGCACCCAAAGACGAGTACACGGTTCCCATTTCAAGGCCAATAATGCCACCGCCGATAATTAACATCCGCTTAGGCACGCCAGCCAGCTCCAACGCGCCGGTGGAATCAACCACACGGGGATCGTCTGGAAGAAAAGGCAAACGCACAGCTTGAGAGCCTGCAGCAATGATGGCGCTTTTGAAAGTGATGGTTCTAGATTCACCTGTCGCAGCTTGCTTTGGTCCAACTGTCAGCGACACATCCAAGCTGTGGGAGCCAGTGAAGTGACCTAGCCCACGCACCACTTCTACTTTGCGCATTTTGGCCATCGCCGCCAATCCGCCAGTGAGTCTGCCAATTACTTTTTCTTTGTGGCCACGCAACTTGTCGATATCAACTGTTGGGGCAGTAAAGGTGACGCCCAAGGCTGCGAAGTGCTTAACCTCGTCCATCACCGAGGCCACGTGCAACAAGGCTTTGGACGGAATACACCCGACGTTCAAGCACACGCCGCCCAGCGTCGCGTAACGCTCAACCAGAATGACTTTGAGGCCCAAGTCAGCCGCGCGAAACGCGGCCGAGTAACCGCCCGTTCCGCCACCCAATACCAACAGGTCACAATCTGTGTCAGCAGGTGCTTGAGAGGCGGTTGCTGGGGCAGGCTTGGTTTTAGCAGGCACCGGTATGGCTGCAAACTCAGGCGCTGCAGGTACAGGTACAGGTACAGGTACAGGTACAGGTACAGGTACAGGTACAGGTACAGGTACAGGTACAGGTACAGGTACAGGTACAGGTGCAGGTGGTACAGACTCAGCCGCTGTTGCCTCTCGCGCTTCGAGTTGCAACACCACTACGCCCTGCTTGACCTTGTCGCCTAGCTTCACAGACAGCGCCATCACCACACCGGCGTGGCTAGAAGGAATTTCAAGCGATGCCTTGTCAGACTCCACCGTAATCAATGATTGATCGACCTCAACGGTATCGCCAACAGCCACCATCAACTCAATCACCGCGACTTCGTCGAAGTCACCAATGTCTGGGACTTGTACGTCAATTAATGCCATTACTCGGTCCTTTACAACAAGATACGGCGGAAATCCGCCATGATTTGACCCAAATACGCGTTGAAACGCGCAGCTGAGGCTCCGTCGATCACACGGTGATCCCAAGACAAGGACAGTGGCAACATCAGGCGAGGCTCAAACTCTTTACCATTCCAAACAGGCTCCATGTTGGAGCGACAAACGCCCAAAATAGCCACTTCAGGTGCATTGATGATCGGGGTAAAGTACCGCCCACCGATGCCACCTAAGCTGGAAATAGTGAAGCAGGCACCAGTCATATCGGCGGGGCCTAGCTTTCCTTCTCTCGCCTTCTTAGCCAACTCACTCATTTCGGCGCTGATTTGCATCACGCCTTTTTTGTCTGCGTCTTTGATTACGGGAACAACCAAACCGTTGGGTGTGTCGGCCGCAAAACCAATATGGAAGTACTGTTTCATCACCAACTGCTCACCATCCAGTGAACTGTTGAAGTCAGGGAATTTTTTGAGTGCTGCAACGCACGCTTTGATGAGGAATGCCAGCATGGTGACTTTGACACCAGCTTTTTCGTTTTCCTTGTTGGTGAGAAGGCGAAAGGCTTCTAAGTCAGTGATATCAGCGTCATCGTGGTTGGTCACATGAGGAATCAACACCCAGTTGCGGTGCAAGTTTGCTGCTGCAATCTTTTTGATGCGCGACATATCGCGCCGCTCGACAGGACCAAACTTGGCAAAATCGACTACAGGCCATGGCAATAACCCCAAAGCCTCGCCACCCGCACCCGACCCACTGCCACCTTTGACGACTTGTGCCTGGGTTTGCGCGTGGCCTGCCATAACCTCTTTGGTGAAGTTGTAGACATCCTCCTGCGTAATACGACTTTTATGGCCTGTACCTTTCAGCTGCTCCAAAGGTACACCGAGTTGACGTGCAAATTTACGTACCGACGGAGACGCGTAAGGCTGGTGACCAGAAGGCGCCACCGTTGGGTTGTGCGCAGGTATGACCGTTGACGTGCTGGGCACTGCAACGCTACGTGGAGCGTCTGGCACTGGCGCTGTAGGTGTTGAAACTGCTTGAACTTGTGCAGGTGCAGGAGACAGCGCCGCTGCAGAAGCAACAGCAGGGGGCGCGCTACCAGCTACAACAGCAATGAGATCTCCAATGTTGACGATGTCGCCTAACTTGACGCTCAAGCTTTGCAACACACCGGCATGGCTAGCGGGAATTTCTACTGAAGCTTTGTCTGACTCCACCGTAATCAAAGACTGCTCCGCAGCGATGGTGTCGCCGACATGAACAAGTATCTCAATAACGGCTACGTCTTTGAAATCACCTATATCGGGGATGCGCATCTCTACGTTGGTGGGGGCTCTGCTAACAGGTACTGCTGCATGCGGTGAGGCTGGAGCCGAGGCGGCTTGCTGTTTAGGCGCAGGATCGCTAGCACCAGCGGTTGGTGCAGATTCGCCTGCTGCCGCGCTGTCAAGCTCCAACACCACCACACCTTGTTTGACCTTATCGCCCAGCTTGACGCTGATTGACTTGACAACGCCAGCATGGCTGGATGGAATTTCGATAGAGGCTTTATCGGACTCAACGGTGATTAAAGACTGGTCTTTTTCCACCGTATCGCCCACTGCGACCAACATCTCAATGACAGAGACTTCATCGAAATCACCAATATCGGGAACACTTACTTGAATCAATGACATGCTTATTGCTCCCGGGTTAGGCGTTCAATGGGTTGACTTTGTCAGCATCTATGCCGTACTTCTTAATCGCTTCAGCCACTTTGTCAGACTTGACCAGACCGTCCTCAGACAAAGCCTTAAGCGTAGCCACCACTATGTAGTGACGGTTCACTTCAAAGTGCTCTCGCAACTTGCCTCGGAAATCGCTGCGACCAAAACCGTCTGTGCCCAATACTTTGTACGTGCGGTCTTTAGGAATGAATGGGCGAATCTGCTCAGCAAATGACTTGATATAGTCTGTAGATGCCACCACAGGACCAGTACTCTTTGAGAGCTGTTGTGCAACAAAAGACACACGTTGTGTATCTGTTGGGTGTAACAAATTCCACCGATCAGCGTCGTGACCATCACGCGCCAACTCGTTGAAACTTGGGCAACTCCACACATCGGCTGAAACACCCCAATCAGCTTCAAGCAACTCTTGTGCAAACAGACTTTCACGCAAAATGGTGCCGCTGCCTAACAACTGAACGCGCAGTTTCTTTTTACCGCCCGCTTTAAACAAATACATACCCTTGATAATTTGCTCTTCAGTGCCTTCGGTCAGGCCTGGCATGGGGTAGTTCTCATTGAGCAAGGTGATGTAGTAGAAAACGTTTTCTTGGTCTTCAACCATGCGCTTCATACCGCGCTGCATGATGACAGCGACTTCGTGGGCAAAGCTGGGGTCGTACGTCACACAATTGGGTATGGTGCCTGCCAAAATGTGGCTATGGCCATCTTCGTGCTGCAAACCTTCGCCGTTGAGTGTGGTGCGCCCTGATGTGCCACCCAACAAAAAGCCACGCGCCTGCATGTCTCCTGCGGCCCAAGCCAAATCGCCAATCCGCTGGAAACCAAACATAGAGTAATAAACGTAAAACGGAATCATCACGCGGTTGTTGGTGCTGTATGACGTTGCAGCAGCAATCCATGAGCTCATACCACCAGCCTCATTGATGCCCTCTTGCAAAATCTGACCAGCTTTATCTTCTTTGTAGTAGGAAACTTGGTCGCGGTCTTGCGGTGTGTACAACTGGCCGTGCGGGTTGTAAATGCCAATTTGACGGAACATGCCTTCCATACCAAAAGTGCGAGCCTCATCAACCAAGATGGGCACCACACGAGGGCCAATTTCTTTGTCCCGTAGCAGTTGCGCTAAAAAGCGCACGTAGGCTTGGGTTGTAGAGATCTCACGGCCTTCAACCGTCGGCTCCAAGATGCTCTTGAAGACCGACAGCTCCGGCACAATGAAGGTCTCGTCCGACTTGGTTAAACGCTTGGGCAAGTAACCGCCTAGCTTGTCACGGCGCTCATGCAGATAGCGCATCTCTGGCGTGTCATCGGCTGGTTTGTAGAACGGCAAATTGGCCAATTCGCTGTCAGGAATTGGAATGTTAAAGCGGTCACGGAATGCGCGAACGTCTTCATCTGAGAGCTTTTTGGCTTGGTGGGCGGTGTTTTTACCCTCACCAGCCTTGCCCATGCCATAGCCCTTAACCGTCTTGATGAGCAATACAGTTGGTTGACCTTTGGTATTTACGGCCTTGTGATAAGCGGCATACACTTTTTGTGCATCATGGCCTCCGCGGCGCAATTTAAAAATTTCTTCGTCGCTCATATGCGCAACCATTTCAAGGGTGCGCGGGTCACGGCCAAAAAATTCTTTCCGAACAAACGCACCATCATTGGCTTTAAATCCTTGGTAGTCACCGTCTAAAGTGTCCATCATGATTTTGCGCAGCGCACCGTCTTTGTCTTTGCTCAGCAATGGATCCCAGTCAGAGCCCCAGAGCAGCTTGATGACGTTCCAGCCTGAGCCACGGAACTCTCCTTCGAGCTCTTGCACAATTTTGCCGTTGCCGCGCACTGGACCATCCAGGCGCTGCAAGTTGCAATTGATGACAAAAATCAAATTGTCCAAATTTTCCCGAGCGGCCAACCCAATGGCTCCCAAGCTTTCTGGCTCGTCCATTTCACCATCACCGCAAAACACCCATACTTTGCGATTTTCGGTGTTAGCAATGCCGCGTGCATGCAAGTACTTTAAGAAACGGGCTTGATAAATACCCATTAGAGGGCCTAAACCCATTGACACGGTCGGAAATTGCCAAAAATCCGGCATGAGTTTGGGGTGCGGGTAGCTCGATAGGCCCTTGCCACCAACTTCTTGGCGGAAGTTGAGCATTTGCTCTTCTGTTAAGCGACCCTCTAAATAAGCGCGGGCATAAATACCGGGTGAGCTGTGGCCCTGAAAGTACAGCAAGTCACCACCGTGATCGTCACTGGCACCGTGCCAAAAATGATTAAATCCAGCTGCAAACATGTGTGCAAGTGATGCAAACGAACTGATGTGCCCGCCCAAATCACCATCGCCGTCGGGCGTGGCTCTGTTGGCTTTCACGACCAATGCCATGGCATTCCAACGCATGTAGGCGCGCAGGCGCCCCTCTATTTCAAGATTACCAGGTGAGCGGGCTTCTTCGCTAGGCTCTAAGGTATTGATATAGCCTGTAGTTGCAGAAAACGGCATATCCAGGCTGTGTTGTCGAGCGTGCTCTAAAACCTCTTCGAGTAATTCATGTGCGCGTTCGGGGCCGTTGGCTTCGATGACAGCTGTCAAGGCATCTAACCACTCACGGGTTTCAGCTGCGAACGCATCCTTTGAAGGATCAGTTTGGGGTTTGTCGGACATGTCGTCTCCTAGTTAAAGAACCCGTGACTTAAACAACAGGCCACCAAGCAGTGGCAGGCCTATCAAAACTTTGTACCACTCTTTAGAACTTTTAATGAGTTCTTTTGTGTGTAGGCATAGTTTCCCACATTTGCCAGTATTTTTCAACATGCGCTTTATAGTTTTATGATGTGAAATATATTGCCTTGTGCAACATGCAGTACAACTAAACTAGATACATGTCTGCTCCCTCCCAAAACAAGGAATCCCCAACGCCCGACGGCGTCACATCTGGAGGGAAAAAAATGGACCTTCGTGCGCCTACAGCAATATGGCGTAATTGGTGGCGCGCTCAAACACCGGCCAAGCAAGACCGAGTTGCCACCTTTGGGCCGCTGATAGCTGTTGTCTTGTTTTTGGCCGCAATAGTTTTATCCATAGGCTACTTGCGGATTGAAGAAGCAGACAGGGAGCAAGAAACAATTACCCGCGACCTTGAATACGCGCAGCAACGGCTGCGGTTGCATCTTTTAGAAAGGCGAGAGGATTTGTTGAGCTTGGCTCGCGCCGTCACAAGAGACAAACTGCAAGGTGCAGCATTTGAAGATGCCGCTAGGACATTAATAGCCAAAGCGCCAGATATAGAAACCATTGCACTGCTTGGCTCCGACCACATCATTGACACGAGCTATACTGCTCAAACAGCACCCTTTAACAGAGTGCGCTTTCAGGGCGAACGCATGTCACAAGGTGAAAGCCGCGATGCGTTTCAAACCTTGACGGCATTGAAAGAATCTGTTTTCACGCGCCCCATGCGCGGCGCAAACCGAGCATACAGCTTGCCGCCAGACAGCAGGGGTATAAGCACCACACTGATGCTACTCATACCTGTCATGAAAAATGAGGCGTTCGTTGGCAGCGTCATGGCTGAATTCAGCATTGATGGCCTGTTGAGGTACGGTACGCCAGGTGAGGTGCTAACCAAGTACGCTGTAGCGTTGATGGATGCGAATGGCAATATTCTTGCGGGCTCTTTGCCGCAAGTCAAACGGGTGCTGGCTAAGTGGCTACCCTGGGCAGATTACCAGTCTGAATACGAGGTAGCAGTCTCGCCAATAGGCAGCAGCCTCATGCTTAAAGCCCGGGCGTGGCGTACCTCATCGAGCGTGATTGGCACCACCATTTTTTGGCTGGTGGCAGCACTCAGCGCACTAACTTTGTGGATGCTGATGGGCAATTGGCGTCACACGCGCAAACGTCTTGAAACACAACATGCGCTGATGGCGGAAACCAACTTCAGGCGAGCCATGGAGAACTCTATGCTCACTGGCATGCGCGCGTTAGACCTGCAAGGCCGCATCACCTACGTCAACCCAGCCTTTTGTCAAATGACAGGCTGGTCTGAGTCTGAACTGGTTGGTCGTACCCCACCCTTTCCCTATTGGCCTCGCAACGACCAAGCCATGTTGGCCGCACGCTTAGAAGATGAGTTGAAGGGCCGATCAACCGTTGGCGGTTTTGAGGTACGGGTGCAACGCAAAAATAACAGCATTTTTGCCGCACGCATGTATGTGTCACCGCTGGTTGCACCAAATGGCCAACAAACCGGGTGGATGACATCTATGACAGATATCACAGAGCCAAAACGTATTCGAGAAGAGCTGGGTGCCGCGCACGAACGTTTCACGACCGTGCTGGAAAGTTTGGAGGCTGCCGTCTCAGTGGCCAGCTTAGGCGGCAAAGAACTGCTGTTTGCCAACAAACAATACCGGAGTTGGTTCAACGCGCAAGCGCTAGGCCACTACGAAATGGTGATGCAAGCCCAACTGGGGGTGCTCAACAGCATGGACAATGCTGTCGATATCAGCCTACACAGCGACGGCCCTATGTCAGACGACAACATCGATGACATGGCGGGCCTGCCTGCGGACACCTTGTTGGAGGCACAAACAGCCGATGCCCAAGTGTTCATTGAAGGTCTCGACAAATGGTTAGAAGTACGCTCACGCTACATCACATGGGTCGATGGGCGGTTGGCGCAAATTGTCATTGCAACCGACATCACAGCCAGACATGAAACCCAAGCTCAGGCAGCCATACAGTTGGAACGTGCCCAAACAGCGAGTCGACTCATCACCATGGGTGAAATGGCCTCTAGTGTGGCCCACGAACTGAACCAGCCGCTGGCAGCTATTTCCAACTATTGCTCAGGCATGATTTCACGCATCAACAACAAAGGGATTGCTGAAGACGAGCTCCTGAGGGCGCTAGATAAAACCGCCAAACAGGCCCAACGCGCTGGACAAATAATTGCGAGAATTCGTTCTTTTGTAAAACGCAGTGAACCCAATAGAACATCATCGGATGCCGTCCAAATTGTGAATAATTCGGTCGAATTGGTTGACATTGAACTGCGTCGCCACCAAGTAAAGCTCACGCTTTACTTGGCTGAACGCATGCCATCCTTGTTGGTAGATCCTATTTTGATTGAGCAGGTATTGATCAATCTCATTAAGAATGGTGCTGAATCAATTCAACAAGCAAATCGGCCTGTGGGGCAACGCACCGTTGAGTTGAAAGTTCGACCGCGTGTCATTGACGGCAAAGACATGATGGAGTTCAGCGTTAGAGACAACGGTGCTGGCGTTCCTAGCGAGATGCTCGAACGGATATACGATGCCTTTTACAGCACCAAAAGCGAAGGAATGGGTATTGGCTTAAAGTTATGCCGTTCTATAGTTGAATCTCACCAAGGCAAGCTGACTGTCGAGAACCTCTACAATGGAGATCACATTGTGGGGTGCGTTTTCTGCTTTTGGCTACCAGTCAATCCTTCAGCCAAACATCTTGCAAGCAACGACAGCCCTCCCCCTAGTAGCGACAAAAGTTAAGGAACACCGATGAGCTTAAATCCGAAAAAAGGTACCGTTTACGTGGTAGACGACGACGAGGCTGTACGCGACTCCTTGCAGTGGCTGCTTGAGGGTAAAGATTACCGTGTGCGTTGCTTTGATTCAGCAGAAAGCTTCTTAAGCCGCTATGACCATAGAGAAGTGGCTTGTCTTATCGCCGATATTCGCATGAACGGCATGACTGGCTTAGAACTACAAGAGCGCCTCATAGAACGCCAGTCACCCCTGCCTATAGTTTTCATCACCGGACATGGCGATGTGCCAATGGCCGTCGACGCCATGAAGAAAGGCGCTCTCGATTTTGTTCAAAAGCCGTTCGACGAAGCCGCCATTACAGACTTGGTTGAGCGCATGTTAGACCACGCAGCCGAAGCATTCGAGCATTCGCAGCAGGCCGCAAGCCGTGATGCCTTGTTGGCGAAATTGACCTCTCGTGAGACGCAAGTCCTTGAGCGAATTGTGGCGGGTCGCTTGAACAAACAAATTGCAGATGACTTGAATATCAGCATTAAAACTGTAGAGGCTCACCGTGCAAACATCATGGAAAAGCTGGGTGCCAACACAGTGGCTGATTTGCTCAAAATAGCGTTAGCGTCAAGCACAGTGCCACAACCCCAGCTTAAACAATAACCACCGTGCCGCATCAGCGGTACCACCTACACACAATGACAGCACAATTGATTGACGGCAAAGCCCTCTCTACACAACTGCGGGAACTCGCCACGGATCAAGTCACACAACTGAAGGCTCAGGGCTGCGCCCCAGGACTTGCAGTGATTTTGATTGGTAACAACCAAGCCAGCCAAGTCTATGTACGCAACAAGGTCAAAGCTTGCGAAGACATGGGCATTTATTCCTTGCTAGAGCAGCACCCAGCAGACTTGCCCGAAGCTACGCTTCTGGTGCGTATCAAAGCGCTAAATGCAGACGCCAGTATTCACGGCATATTGGTGCAACTGCCTTTGCCTGACCACATAGACGAACAAAAAATAATAGAGGCTATTTCTCCGGCCAAAGATGTCGATGGTTTTCATGTGGCCAGTGCTGGCGCTTTGATGGTCGGACAGCCAGGCTTTTGGCCATGCACGCCCTTTGGTTGCATGAAAATGTTAGAAAGCCTGAACCACAACCAACGTATTGACCTGCGCGGCAAACACGCGGTTGTCATTGGACGCTCCAATATAGTGGGGAAACCCATGGCCATGATGCTGCTGCAACACAATGCTACAGTCACCATCTGCCACAGTGGCACTGCCAATCTCAAAACACACACGTTGCAAGCAGATATTGTGGTGGTCGCAGTTGGTCAACAAAATCTACTCACAGCAGACATGGTCAAGCCTGGAGCCATAGTTTTAGATGTGGGTATGAATCGCAACGACCAAGGTAAATTGTGTGGTGATGTTGATTTTGAGGCGGTCAAAGAAGTTGCCGGTTACATCACGCCAGTGCCTGGTGGTGTTGGGCCAATGACCATCACCATGCTGATGCTCAATACCGTACTGGCTGCCCAACATGCGCAGAGCTCCTTGGCAACCGATATGGGTTGCACACAGCTAATCGACTAAACCAAAAGAAGGATTGAGGGAAGACTTAGTTGGGTTTCAGCTTGTGGGGTGTTGTCAACAACCACAAAGTGGCAAGCGCCAGCAGCCACTGGGCCACAATGAGGCTGCTCCCCAAACCATGCCATAAGGCTAAGTTACCACCTGTCGCCCGGGCACTGACGATCAAAGGCGCCACCCACCATTGGTTGCTGATTGCGAGCAGTGCACCACCACCCCATAACAACCAGGTTGATTTTCCAGCTTGGTCTTGTCTGCTTGCTAAGATGAGGACAAGCGCCGCCACTGTTAACACCACAGTTAGCACGCTCTGCGCAGCAAACAGCTTGGCGGCGGCGGCGCCTGCAACCGCTGGCGTGTCGAAATGCATAAACAACACCGGTACAGCTACGAAAGCCAAAGCTGTTGTGCCACCCCACCACAACGCAGCCAATAAAATGTGCAAACGGCTCAGCACGGAGGCGCAGCTTTATACGTAACGAACAGACACAATCTCGTAGCGGGCCGAACCACCGGGTGCCAGCACCTCCACGCTGTCACCTACTTCTTTACCAATCAGTGCACGCGCAATGGGCGACGAGATATTAACCAGTCCAAGCTTGATGTCGGCCTCGTCTTCGCCAACTATTTGATAGGTCACTGATGTACCCTTATCTTCATCTTCTAGCTCAACGGTTGCACCAAACACAACACGGCCCTCAGCGTTAACACCAGCTGGATCGATAATTTGAGCCGCAGAGAGCTTGCCTTCAATTTCACCAATTCGACCTTCAACAAAACCTTGGCGGTCTTTGGCGGCATCGTACTCGGCATTTTCACTCAAATCGCCTTGAGCGCGGGCTTCAGCAATAGCTGATATCACAGCTGGACGCTCAACAGTTTTCAGTTGGTGCAACTCAGTTTTGAGCTTTGCTGCGCCTTTAATAGTAATAGGGATGGTTGACATAAGTGGTTCTCCTGCTTGTCAAAAGCAAACCGCCTCTGGTTTCCCAAAGGCGGCGTGTTGTTTTGTCGTTGCCAGTAGTTTACTGCATGGTTTCAACAACCACATATAAAACTACGCCGCACCATTTACTTGGCGTTGGCCAGGTCGGTATGCAATTCTTGAATAGAGCGAACATCATAGTCGTCCAAGTAGGCCATTCCCTCAACAGCAGCCTCTGCACCGGAAATGGTCGTGAACGTGGTGATGCGCGCTTGCAATGCAGAAGTGCGAATTTGTCGGGAATCGGCAATGGCGTTGCGCCGCTCTTCAACGGTGTTAATGACCAAACAAAACTGGTTGTTTTTAATCAAATCCACCACGTGAGGGCGACCCTCAGTTACCTTATTGACAACTTCACACGTTACACCAGCTTCGCTGATCGCTGCGGCAGTTCCGCGAGTGGCGATGATGTTAAAACCCATATCGGCTAAAGCTTTTGCCACCGCAACAGCTCGGGCCTTGTCGCCGTTTTTCACTGTTAAGAAAACCTTGTTGACCTTATCACTGGCCCGCGGTAAGCGGGTACCTGCACCCCATTGAGACTTGATAAAAGCTTCACCGAATGTTTTACCCACGCCCATGACTTCGCCAGTAGACTTCATTTCAGGGCCCAAAATCGTATCTACGCCGGGAAATTTCACGAAAGGAAACACCGCTTCCTTGACGCTGAAATAAGGTGGGGTCACCTCGTCAAAAACACCTTGTGAATCAAGCGATTGGCCTACCATGCAGCGCGCTGCCACTTTGGCCAGTTGAATACCCGTGGCCTTGGACACAAACGGCACAGTGCGTGAAGCACGAGGATTAACCTCCAACACGTAAATAACATCTTGGCCGTTGACTTCTTGAATCGCAAATTGCACATTCATCAAACCCACCACATTCAAGGCTTTGGCCATGGCAGCCGTTTGGCGCTTGAGCTCGTCAACTGTGGCCTTAGACAAGTAGTAAGGTGGCAATGAACACGCTGAATCGCCACTGTGAACGCCCGCTTGCTCAATGTGCTCCATCACGCCACCAATGAAGACACGTTCGCCATCACACAAGGCGTCAACGTCGCACTCGACCGCATCATTCAAGAAACGATCAAGCAGCACAGGCGAGTCGTGACTGACCTTAACAGCCTCTCGCATATAGCGCTCTAAGTCGCGCGGTTCATGAACGATTTCCATAGCGCGTCCACCCAACACATAGCTGGGCCTGACCACCAAGGGGTAACCCAAGGCTTCAGCTTTTTCCAAGGCTTGCGCCTCAGTACGTGCTGTGGCATTTGGCGGCTGCTTGAGGCCGAGTTCATTCAACAACTTTTGAAACCGCTCGCGGTCTTCAGCTGCATCAATCATGTCTGGACTGGTGCCAATAATGGGCACACCGGCGGCTTCTAAGTCCAACGCCAGCTTCAAAGGTGTTTGGCCACCGTACTGAACAATCACACCCAAAGGTTTTTCTTTATCAACAATTTCCAACACATCTTCTAATGTCAGCGGTTCGAAATACAAACGGTCAGAGGTGTCGTAGTCGGTAGACACGGTCTCCGGGTTGCAATTGACCATGATGGTTTCATAGCCATCTTCACGCAGCGCCATGGCAGCGTGTACGCAGCAGTAGTCAAACTCAATCCCCTGACCAATGCGGTTAGGACCACCACCCAACACCATGATTTTTTTGTTGTTGGTAGGCGCAGCCTCACACTCTTGCTCGTAAGTCGAATACATGTAAGCGGTATCCGTGGCGAACTCAGCCGCACAGGTATCTACACGCTTGTAAACGGGGCGAATACCGCTGGCATGGCGACGGGTCCGCACATTGCCCTCAGTGCTCTTGAGCAGTTTAGCCAAACGGCGGTCTGAAAAACCCTTTTTCTTCAGACCTAACAACGTTTTATCGTTGAGTTGATCCAGAGAGGTCTTTTCGAGCTGCAACTCAATCTTGATGATTTCTTCGATTTGAATGAGAAACCAATGGTCAATCTTGGTCAGTGCGTAAACCTCATCGACGCTCCAGCCTTGAGCAAATGCGTCGCCCACAAACCAAATGCGCTCTGGACCTGGCGTACCCAGTTCCCGGGCCAAGGTTTCACGGTCAACCGTTTTTTCGTTCATACCGTCAACGCCAACCTCTAACCCACGAAGCGCTTTTTGGAAGCTTTCTTGGAAGGTACGGCCCATGGCCATGACCTCGCCAACAGATTTCATTTGCGTGGTTAAACGGCTATCGGCGGTTGGGAATTTTTCAAATGCAAAACGCGGAATTTTTGTTACCACGTAATCAATGCTGGGCTCAAAGCTGGCAGGTGTTGCGCCACCAGTAATATCGTTTCGCAGCTCGTCCAGGGTAAAGCCAACTGCCAATTTGGCAGCCACTTTTGCGATAGGAAAGCCAGTTGCTTTTGATGCCAGGGCCGATGAACGCGACACGCGCGGGTTCATCTCAATCACCACCATGCGACCGTCTTCGGGGTTGATGGAGAACTGGACATTGGAGCCACCGGTATCCACACCAATTTCACGCAACACAGCCAAGCTGGCATTGCGCAAAATTTGATACTCTTTGTCCGTCAAGGTTTGTGCTGGCGCCACCGTAATAGAGTCGCCGGTGTGCACGCCCATGGGGTCCAAGTTTTCGATAGAGCACACAATGATGCAGTTGTCGGCGCTGTCGCGCACCACTTCCATCTCGTACTCTTTCCAACCGACCAAAGACTCTTCAATCAAGAGTTCTTTGGTGGGTGATGCTTCTAAGCCACGCTTGCAAATAACTTCAAATTCTTCGGCGTTGTAGGCAATGCCTCCGCCAGTACCACCCAGCGTGAAGCTGGGACGAATCACCGTGGGGAACCCCATTTCTTCTTGCACAGTCCAAGCTTCATCCATGCTGTGGGCAATGCCAGAGCGGGCAGAACCCAAGCCAATTTTCTCCATGGCCTGCTTGAACTTTAGCCGGTCCTCTGCTTTGTCAATCGCTTCAGGCGATGCACCGATGAGCTCAACACCATACTTTTCAAGCACGCCTTCACGCCACAGATCCAGGGCACAGTTCAGCGCGGTCTGTCCACCCATGGTGGGAAGAATGGCATCGGGCTTTTCTTTGACAATGATTTTCTCAACCACTTGCCATGTAATCGGCTCAATGTATGTCACGTCAGCCGTATCAGGGTCAGTCATGATGGTGGCTGGGTTGCTGTTGATGAGAATGACTTTGAAGCCCTCTTCTCGCAACGCTTTACAGGCCTGCACGCCTGAATAGTCAAACTCACAAGCTTGACCAATCACAATTGGCCCCGCGCCAATGATCAATACGGATTTAATGTCGGTGCGCTTAGGCATAGTTACTTTTTCTCCATCAGCGCTGTAAAGCGATCAAATAGGTAGCTGATGTCGTGAGGCCCAGGAGAAGCCTCAGGATGGCCCTGAAAACAAAACGCAGGTGTGTCAGTACGAGCCAATCCTTGAACGGTGCCGTCAAACAAGCTTTCGTGAGTGATGCGCAAATTGGCTGGCAAACTGTCTTTAGCCACGGCAAAACCGTGATTTTGACTGGTGATTGACACGCGGTTGTTGTCTACATCTTTGACAGGGTGGTTGGCACCATGGTGGCCAAACTTCATTTTGAAAGTCGTTGCACCACTGGCCAATGCCATGATTTGATGGCCTAGGCAAATACCAAACATGGGGATTTTTGCGGCCATTACAGCACGCGCCGTTTCAATGGCGTAGGTGCATGGCTCAGGATCACCCGGGCCATTGGAGAAAAACACGCCATCAGGGCTATGGCTGATCACATCGTCAAATGTGCTGTGCGCAGGCAACACCGTAACCTTGCAGCCACGTTGCGCCAACATACGCAAAATATTGTGTTTGACACCCAAGTCTAGGGCGACCACATGAAATCTGGCTGCGGTTTGCACGCCGTAGCCTTCGCCCAACTGCCACTCAGTGGCAGACCATTCGTAAGCTGTTTGTGTGGTGACCACTTGTGCCAAGTCTAGACCAGACATGTTTGGTGCAACTTGCGCCGCAGCGATGGCCTGTGCCACGTGTTCAGGCGTAGCCTCTTGGCCAATGGCAAGAGCCAATATGCAGCCATTTTGTGCGCCATGCTCACGCAGATGACGTGTCAGCATACGCGTGTCAATGTCGGCTAAAGCAACTGTATTTTCAGCGTGCAAATAGTCAGTCAATGACTGCTCGCTGCGAAAATTAGAAGCAAGCAAAGGCAGGTCTTTGATAATCAGGCCGGCAGCGTGGATGCGCTTGGCTTCCACGTCTTGAAAGTTGACACCATAGTTGCCAATGTGCGGGTATGTCAGTGTGACAATCTGCTGGCAGTAGCTGGGGTCAGTCAAGATTTCCTGGTAGCCAGTGAGCGAGGTGTTGAACACAACCTCACCCACAGTTTGACCAGTAACACCGATAGAAATACCTGAAAAGACCGTGCCGTCAGCAAGCGCAAGAATGGCTGTCGGATGGACGGGTAGCACGGAAGACTCCAAGTTGAAAGCATGCGCCACACAGAAAAGGGCACAGTATGTTGGCACTCAATAACGAGGGCAATCGTGAACTGTGAGGCGGGCGCAGGCAGGTTGCAGGTAAACCCTACAAGTATAGCCATATTCACTTGCGATATAAGCCTGATGAAACCTCTAATGCGTTGGATGTGTTGATATAACAGGACCCACCCACAACTGTGTGTTGACCAACTTAAACAACCGGGTGTTGTGCCGAAGCGCTGGCATGCATACAAACTGCCGCTGCAGCAGCCACATTGAGCGACTCTTCTCCACCGGGCTGAATAACTCGAATGTGGTGCTGAACCATGGCCTCGATCGCCTTACTGACACCCTGCCCTTCGTGGCCCATTACCCAAGCGCAAGGCCATGGCAACGTTTTTTGATGCAACCACTCACCTTGATGGCTGCTGGTCAAAAGCAACGGCACAGTGAGCTTGGACAAGTCGTCAGGGCCCAAACCTTCGACCATATTTAGCGAGAAATGTGCGCCCATACCAGCACGTAGTACTTTCGGAGACCACAGAGCCACACTCCCCTTGATAGCCAACACCTGCGAAAACCCCATGGCTGCAGCGGTGCGAATAATTGACCCCAAGTTACCAGGGTCTTGAACGCGGTCCACAATCACTGTGGGCACGGCAACTTGAACATGATGTGCATGGGCAGGCAACACATCAAATAGAGCGCCCATCCCAGTCCATGACTCCAGTCCACTGAGATCAGCCCACAATTTATCGCTCATGATAATTTGATGCTTGGCAGCGTTGGCGCATCGCTTGGTGGCCTGGGCGTGCAAATCGTGGTCTTCGGTTGTCTGCAAGCAACGTTGCCAAGCCTGTTGACTCCATACGAAAACGCGGGGCGCAAATCCTGCTCCGTGCGCTGCGCGGCAGAGGTGGTCGCCCTCTAGCCACAGGGTATTGGTTTTTTTGTAAGCGGAGCCGTCTCGTTGCAAGGCACGTATGTGCTTCACCACCGCATTGTCACTCGATGCGACGGGCGAGGGTTGATCATGCGGCAAGGCCGTCATGCGAGCACCTGGCCAGTTGCTGCAGCGTGCAACAACATCACAGGAGAGAAGCTGCGCCTGTGGTGCTCACACGCACCGACCATCCGCAACGCATCAAGGTGGGCCTTGGTACCGTACCCTTTGTGCGAGGCGAAACCGTACTGCGGCAATTGCTCATGCAAATCGCACATGTAGTGGTCGCGTGTCACTTTAGCCAAAATAGAGGCTGCCGCAATGCAATTGACGCGGGCATCGCCTTGCACAATGGCCTCAGCCATGACGTCTAACATGGGAATTTTGTTACCGTCGACGAGGGCTTTTACTGGCTTTAAGCGCAAACCGGCAACGGCGCGCTGCATGGCCAGCATGGTGGCCTGCAGAATATTGATCTCATCAATTTCTTGCACACTGGCTTGGGCAATAGAAAAGCACAAGGCCTTGGCCTTGATTTCTAAAAACAACTGCTCACGCCTGCGCTCAGTGAGCTTTTTAGAGTCGTTCAATCCATCTATAGGGTTGAGATCATCCAATATGACCGCAGCGGCAACCACAGGCCCAGCAAGAGGACCACGCCCCGCCTCATCGACACCCGCCACCAGACCAGGTGGATCCCACAACAAGGCCGCTTGTCGACTGGTCGGTGCAGGTGGCGTCAAGCGTGTCGCTGTTTTTGTTGTGGCCATCTGGTGTTCAGGCTTGGTCTGAGGCATTGGCGATGCGCTGTATGGCCTCACTGGCAATGACAGGTGTGTTCATACGCAAACTGTCGTGTACCTCTGCAAAACGAGTTCGGACATGGTCATAGGCAGCCGGATTGTCCAGCCAAGCCAACGTTTTTTCGGCCAAACTGGCTGGCGAAGCTTGGTCTTGCAACAACTCAGGCACAACAAAACTTTGGGCCAAAATATTGGGCAGACCGACCCAAGGTTGCAGGCGTTTGCGTTTCATAATTTGCCAACTCAGCTGTGGCATCCGGTAGGCAATGACCATGGGGCGCTTGCTTAACGCTGCCTCCAGCGTTGCAGTGCCGCTGGCGATGAGCGTCACGTCACACGCCGCCAAAGCGACATGCGACTGGCCATCCAGCACGTGCAGCCAATCCACATCGGTTAAGCCTGCACGCGCCACCATGGACTGTACTTGTGACATCATGGCAGGCGCAACTGGCAATACAAACAACAAGTCACTGCGGGCTTGGTGCATCAACCTAGCGGCTTGCAGAAACTGCGGTGCGAGCTGGGCAATTTCAGACTGGCGACTACCCGGCAACAACGCAACCACTGGTTTATCGGCGGGCAGGTTCAGCTTCAACCGTGCACCGACTTGATCTGGCTCCATGGGCATGATGTCGGCCAGTGGGTGCCCCACAAAGGTAGACGCCACGCCAGCTTGCGCATAAATAGCAGGCTCAAACGGAAAAATACACAGCACGTGGTCACACGCTTGTTTGATTTTTTCTAATCGGGCCGGGCGCCATGCCCAAATAGAAGGACTTACAAAATGAACCGTCTTGATCCCTTTGGAGCGCAACTGCAATTCCAAGTCAAGGTTGAAGTCTGGCGCATCAACCCCTATAAACATACTGGGCTTGTCGGCTAGCAACATCGCGGCCAGTTGCTTGCGAATACCCACAATGCGGCGGTAATGCCTTAACACCTCAACATAGCCACGCACAGCCAACTCTTGGTAAGAACGCCATACCTCAAAGCCTTGAGCTTGCATCAATGGCCCGCCGATACCATAGGCCTGATGTGCCACCTGTTGGCTGTTGAGTCCACCCAGCAACAAGCCCGCCAACAAGTCACCAGACGACTCACCAGCGGCCATCGCAATGCGAAAGGCATGTGTTGCGTGGGGTTCTGTGGGGTTTAAGGATTGCATACCATCAACAACAGTGCTCAACGCACAATCCCACGCTTGTCGCTAACAGCATCTAAAAACGTCGTCATCATGGCCACATCTTTACTGGATTCAGGGCTTGTAATTGCCAATTCTTGGATGCGCTCGTAAGCCGCTTGCAGCGTTAAGCCGTCACGGTACAAGGCCTTGTGCATGGCTTTAACAGCGGCAATCCGCTGCGCGCTGAAACCACGGCGGCGCAAGCCCTCAAAGTTCATGGAACGTGCACCGGCTGGCTGGCCTTGCGCCATGACATAAGGGGGCAAGTCGGCAAACAACAACGAGTTCATAGCGGTCATGGCGTGAGCGCCAACACGCACAAACTGGTGAACCACCGTAAAGCCACCAAAAATCACCCAGTCATCGACATGAACGTGACCTGCCAACTGCGTGTTGTTGGCGAATATGGTTTTGTTGCCAATCACGCAGTCGTGGGCCACATGCACATAAGCCATGATCCAGTTGTCATCACCAACGCGCGTGACGCCAAGGTCGCCCGGCGAGCCAATATTGAGCGTACAAAACTCTCTGATGGTGTTGTTGTTGCCTACAACCAACTCGCAAGGCTCACCCGCATATTTTTTGTCTTGTGGAATTGCACCGATAGAATTGAACTGGAAAATGTGGTTGTTGTCACCAATGGTGGTGCGGCCTTCAATCACACAGTGAGAACCAACCTGAGTGCCCGCCCCTATTTGAACGTGGGGACCTATAACGGTGTAAGGGCCTACACGCACACTGCTGTCCAGCTGGGCTTGTGGGTCAATGATGGCGGTGGCGTGAATCAAACTCATGACGCTAACAAACCTTAGGCGATGGTGCGCATGGTGCACAACAGCTGTGCTTCAACGGCAATGGCATCACCTACTTTGGCGCGGGCCGCAAATTTAAAAATTCCAGACTTCATGCGCAGCAACTCAGCCTCCAAAACAAGCTGGTCACCTGGCTCAACCGGACGCTTAAACCGAGCGCCGTCGATGCCCGCAAAATAATAAACCGTGTTCTCGTCAGGCACCACATCGAGCGTCTCAAATGCCAATAAAGCAGCAGCTTGGGCTAAAGCCTCCAACATCAACACACCAGGCATGACTGGTCTGTGTGGAAAATGACCACCAAAAAAAGGCTCGTTGATCGTGACGTTTTTCAAGCAGCGAATATGCTTGCCTTTTTCCAACTCAATAACGCGATCAACCAATAAAAATGGGTAACGGTGCGGCAGTTTTTTAAGTATTTCGTGGATATCCATCATGGGAAGTTTCTCTCAATGTAATGTAGTGTATGTGCGTGCTGAAACGTGCCGTTGTAAAGGGCACCACCAACTGGTTATCGCGTGGAATTATCCGCAGGAAACGGCTTTCTCTAGTGTCCTTAACCTATCGCGTAAGCTGTGTAACTGTTTGAGTGTGACGGCATTTTTTTCCCATGCACTGTTGTTGTCTAACGGAAACACACCTGTATAAACACCCGGCTTGTTGATGGACCGCATCACCACACTGGCAGCTGAAATATGTACGTTGTCTACCAACGCCAAATGCCCCAACACAATGGCACCACCGCCAACGGTGCAATGTGCACCAATACGCGCGCTACCAGCCACGCCGACACAACCGGCCATGGCGGTGTGATCGCCCACATGCACGTTATGCCCAATCTGCACCAGGTTGTCTAGCTTGACGCCATTACCAATGACTGTGTCACCCAAAGCACCACGGTCAATGCAGGTATTTGCGCCAATTTCGACATCATCCCCAATCAGGACAGCGCCAAGTTGTTCGATCTTGACCCACTCGCCGGCGTGTTGTGCAAACCCGAAGCCATCAGCCCCTATGACCACGCCAGCGTGGACAACACAACGCTGGCCAACCGTGCAATCGAACCCCACCACTACTTGGCTACAAATATGTGTGTTGGCACCAATATGTGCATGCGCCTCCAAGCAGGCGTGCGCATCAATGCGGGCATACTCGCCCACTTCGGCATACGCGCCGATGACAGCCAAAGGTCCGACCGTTGCAGTGGCGGCAATCGATGCAGTGGGATCCACTACAGCGCTGGCATGCACACCGCCTTCAAGTCCCACTCTTTGGCGTGCCCGCCACCACTGGGTTAGCACAGCGAAAAAGAGATACGGGTCAGAGGCTTCAATGCAGGCGCCCCTAGATTTGGCACGCTTGCCCAATGCGGGCGAAACAATTAAACAGTCAGCTGTGGTGCTGTCAATCAGCGACTCATACTTCACATTGCTTACAAAAGCGATGCTGGCAGGCGGTGCAAGCTCTAAGGGTGCAATTGCACTGATTGGTATGTCGGGGCTGCCACATAAAGTGGCATGAACTGAAGCGGGCAGTTTTTTTTGAACAGCATTGAACAATTCGCCCAAACTGACGGGTGCAAGCCTGTGGCTACTCGACACGCCTATGGTGCCTTACTTGGCAGCGTTCAGATCACGCAACACTCGGGCTGTGATGTCGTGCTTGGGATTCATGTAAACAGCCTCTTGCAAGATTAGGTCGTAATTTTCAGCCTTCGCAACGTCTTTAATGACTTTGTTGGCCATCTCAAGAACTTTTTGTAGCTCTTCGTTTTTCCGAAGGGCCAAGTCTTCTTGAAATTCGCGCCGCTCGCGCTGAAAGTCTTGGTCCATTTGTACCAGATCACGTTGGCGTTGAATACGCTGAGCCTCTGACAAAGTAGGCGCATCACGCTCTAGCTTTTTAGACGTCTCTTGAACAGCCTCCCCTAGCAGTTCAATTTTTTTCTGGCGTTTGGAGAATTCGGCTTCTAGTTTTATTTGCGCCGTCTTTGCCGCGTCTGCTTCTTGGAAAATACGGTCGGTGCTGACAAAGCCCACTTTGAACTCTGCCGCAAGAGCGGGGCCAGCGGATAACAGCATGGCGACAGTCAACGCGCCACCTGCTGCCATGCGTTTAAAAATTTGGTTCATCATTTAGAAGCTCGTGCCGATTTGGAATTGGAAAGTTTGTAGTTTATCGCTTGTCTGGTTGCGCAGCGCCTTGGAATACGACAAACGCAATGGACCAACAGGCGACAGCCAGCTTAAACCCACTCCGCTAGAAGCGCGCAGTGCATTGCTTGGGCACAGTACAGAAGAAGTCGGTTTGCAATACACGTTGCCCACGTCGACGAAAGCAAACATGCGCAGTGACCTGTCATTGCCAGTACCTGGAAATGGTGCAATGAATTCAGCATTGGCCAATATGGACCTGTCACCACCAACGCTAGATGTATTGGTTTGGCTGCCGGCAATTTTGCTTCGCCCACCCAAAGTGCCCTGGTCAAAACCACGCACTGAGCCTAAACCACCGCCGTAGTAGTTTTTAAACACAGGGAACTCTTGACCACCCAAGCCTTTGCCCAAGCCGACCTCTGTGTTCAAAGCAACCGTGTACTTTTTCGTCAACGGCCAGTATTGCTGAAATTGGTACTCGGCCTTGATGTATTTGATATCACCCGACAAGCCCCACTCGCCGCTCACTCGCTGGTACTGACCGCTGGTTGGCACCAAAGCACTGTCGCGCCCATCGCGTGCCCAACCTACAGTCAACGGCACGCTCGAAGCAGGAGAGCCAAATTTGTCAACGAAATCTTGGTACACATCTGGCATGGTTGCGCCAGAACCTACGTTCAGCGATGTTGATTCAACACCAGCGCCAAAAAATACGGTGTCCGTTTCAGAGAATGGAACGCCAAATCTGACCGCACCTTTTTTGCGTACCAAGGAATAGTCACCACCTTGGGAATTCAATGGCGACTGCGTGGCGTATGAAACATCAAATGTGCGCGAAATGCCGTCAAGTGTGAAATAAGGGTCTGTGGTTGTCAACGACAACTCACGGTTGAACTTGCTGGTGTTCAGGCTCAAGCCCAAGTAGTTGCCTGAACCAAATACGTTTTCTTGCTGAATACCGGCGATGAACGACAGCTTCTCTGATTGCGAATAACCCGCACCAATCGACAAGTTGCCGGTCGGTCGCTCAGAAACGGCCAACGACAAATCCACTTGGTCAGGCGCGCCGGGTACCTCGCGAGGTTGTACGCTCACATCTGTAAAAAAGCCCAAGCGGTCTACGCGGTCACGCGATAGTCGAATCAGTTTGCCGTCGTACCAACTGGACTCCATTTGTCTAAACTCGCGTCGAATCACTTCATCGCGTGTGCGGTTGTTGCCTTCAATGTCGATGCGTCGAACGTAAGCTCGCCGGGCTGGCTGTGCCTGCATAACGACTTCGACCTGGGCGTTGTCACGGTCAATATTGGGCACAGCCTCAACGCGGGCGAAGGCATAGCCGAACTCACCGAAGTAGTCGTTAAACGCTTGCGTGGTGGCTGTGACAGAGTCAACGTTATAAGGTTTGCCAGACTCAATGGTGACCTTGCTGACAAATGCCTCATCTTTACCGAGGTAATCGCCTTCTAGGCGAACACCTGACACCACGTAGCGCTTGCCTTCGGAAATATTTATAACAATAGAAATTTCATCTTTTTCCGGTGTGATAGCTACTTGCGTTGAATCAATGGTGAACTCGATAAAACCACGTGTTAGGTAATATGAGCGCAAGGCCTCTAAGTCGCCGTTGAGCTTGGCTTTTGAATACCGGTTGGACTTGGTATACCAACTCATCCAGCCGCCTGTGTCGAGACTGAACAGGTCTGTTAAGTCGGATACAGCAAAGGCTTGAGCGCCAACAATACGCATTTCATTGATGGTTGCAACACCACCTTCGACAACACTGAAGTTCACATTCACACGGTTGCGCTCAATGGGCGTCACTGTTGACACCACCTTGGCAGCGTACATACCCCGGTTGATATATTGGCGGCTTAACTCTTGCTCCGCCCTGTCTGCCAACGCTTTGTCGAATGCACGACCTTCTGCCAAGCCCACGTCACGCAAAGCCTTCAGCAGCGCTGGTGACTCAAATTCCTTGATGCCTGAGAAGTTAATTTCTGACACTGTGGGGCGTTCTTGCACCACCACTACCACCACATTGCCTTGCAATTCAATGCGCACGTCATTGAATAAACCCAGACCAAACAAAGAGCGAATGGCCGCACTGCCTTTGTCATCGCTGTAGTCGTCGCCTGTTTTAAAAGGCAGCGATGCGAAAATAGTACCAGCTTCAACCCTCTGCAGGCCCTCCACTCGTATATCAGCCACTTTGAACGATTGCGCAGCAAACACAGGGATACTGACCATGGCTGTACTGGCAGCTAAGCCGCTGAGAGCAACAAGCAGATACATGCCACGGGCACTTGCCGCAATGGCCTTGAAAAAAGAATATGTCATGAGGACTTGTGCCAGCTAGCTCGCGATACGTGCGATGTCATTAAATAGCGCCACGGTCATGAGGGTGAACAACATGGCCATACCACCTCGGGTTAAACCCGATATCCAGTGGGGTGGGACGGGTTTCCCTGTTACCCACTCCCAAAGATAATACATCAGGTGCCCCCCGTCTAAGATGGGTATTGGTAACAAATTCAGTACAGCCAAGCTCACGCTGATTAAACCTAAAAATGACAAATAAGCACCCAGCCCTACGCTCGCTGATTTGCCTGCAACTTCTGCAATCGTGATAGGACCACTGAGATTTGACAAGGAGGCTTGCCCAGTCACCATCTGACCCAACATGCGAAGTGACAACACGGCCACGTCCCAAGTCTTGGTCACACCTTGAGAGATGCCTTCAAAAAAACCAGCTTTGACAAAAAAACTATCGGGCTGCGCACCTACAAAAGCGCCAATTCGGCCAATGTAGTGTTTGGCCGATGCGTCTAAACCTATTTGTTTAGCTTGCTGCGCATCAAGCAAATAAGGTCTAGGTTGCACCATCAAATCAACCTCGCCCTGCCCGCGCTTGATACGCCACAACTGCGCGGCCATGGCTTGGCCTGAGTTGCTCACTCGGGACTGAATATGCTGACGCAGTCCTTGCGCATCTGCAACGGTCATGCCATCGATATCGATAACGAGGTCTTTTGGCTCGATACCTGCCAAGGCTGCGGCGCCGTCTGCCATCACGTCGCCAATTTTCGGCGGCATAAACACCGAAGTAATGCCCAGTGCCATGAATGCTTGCACACCAGGCTCTTTTGAGGCCAAGCGCGATATAGGCAGATCAAGCCACCGCGTCGGCGTGTTGTCGTTAGCGGACACGGCTATTTCAACATCGTTGCCTTGAGAGATGGCTTGGGTCAGGGCCCATCGCAAATCTTGAAATGAACGCACATCGAGACCCTTGTCGTCAGCCTCGCCAACACGGCCATCCTGGGCTTTACTGCGGATTTGTCTGACGTGGTCACCTGCATGTAATCCAGCCTGCGCAGCCAAGCTGGAAACAGGCGGCTGGGCCACTATGGCCTTGTGCTCATTGACACCCCACCACTGCACACAAGCGTACAGCAGCACAGCCAACACAATATTGGCGATCGGGCCGGCGGCCACAATAGCAGCCCGTTTTCCTAAACTTTTGTTGTTAAACGCCAGATGTTTCTCATGTGGGGCCACCTTGGTCTCACGCTCGTCGAGCATGTGCACATAACCACCCAAAGGCAACGCACACAGCACAAACTCTGTGCTATTGCTGTCTTTTTGCCAGCGTAACAAAGGTTTACCAAAACCAATAGAAAAGCGAAGGACCTTCACGCCGCACCAACGGGCAACGCGGTAGTGACCAAATTCGTGGAACGCAATGAGCGCACCCATACCCAACACAAACGCAACAATTGTCAACATATGCCAGACCCTTTTGACCATTGCGCGACCAATGCCTCTGCGCGAACTCGGGTGAGTGCGTCGATTGCCATCAAGGCCTCGAAGCTGTTGCCTTGTATGTCTTGTGGCATTTCGAGAACCGCTTGATTCACGCTGACAATTTGATCAAAACGAATGCGCTCGTGTAGAAAGGCTTCCACCGCTATTTCGTTGGCCGCATTCAATACAGCAGAACTACCAAGTGGTCCCCGCAACGCATCCCAGGCTAAAAACAAACCCGGAAAACGCGAGCGACTGGGCAACTCAAATGTGAGGTTGGCCATAGCTGCAAAATCCATTGGCAGCGCACCACTGTTGATACGCTCAGGCCATGACAAGCCGTAAGCAATTGGGACGCGCATGTCGGGCGTTCCCAATTGCGCCACGACTGAACGGTCGTTGAACTGAACCATTGAGTGAACAACACTTTGCGGGTGTATCACCACGTCCAAGCGCTCTGGCGCCATTCGAAACAAATGGTGCGCCTCAATGATTTCTAAGGCCTTGTTCATCATGGTTGCGGAATCAACTGATATTTTTTTGCCCATTACCCAGTTGGGATGGGCAACGGCCTGCGCGGGCGTGACATCTCGCAACGTTGATGGATCACGGGTCCGAAATGGACCGCCAGACGCAGTCAGTATGATTTTCTCAACGCGCCTATCCCATGTAGTTGCGTCCTCAGGCAGCGCTTGAAATATAGCCGAATGCTCACTGTCAATAGGCAGCAACGTGGCGCCGCCACCTCTCACTGCCTGCATAAACAGCTCACCACCCACCACCAGCGCCTCCTTGTTGGCCAGCAACAGGCGCTTGCCCGCGTGTGCAGCTGCAAGACATGGCGCCAAACCTGCAGCGCCCACAATGGCCCCCATCACCATGTCGACATCAGGCGCAGCGCTGACCTCACACATGGCTGTCTCACCAATGCGCACGCGTGTGGGTAACGCAAGCGCTTGTAAACGTGCTTGCAAATGAGCGCCAGCTTGGGCATCGGCCATCACAGCGAATCGCGGACTAAACGCAACGCACTGTTCCACCATCAAGTCAACTTGCGTGGCTGCACACAAGGCATACACCTCAAAGAGATCCGCATTTCTGCTTAGAACATCGAGCGTGTTGGTGCCAATAGAACCTGTGCTGCCCAATACAGTGATGCGGGGCTTGGTGTGTGACTCATGTGTCACCTCAGAGCAAGTGGCAAGCGTCATACCCTGACCTTGGAAGACAACTGCAATGTGAATACAACGTTATCACTCATACCGTTACCAACATCATGCCCAACGGCAGCACGGGCAACAAGGCGTCAACGCGGTCTAGAACACCGCCGTGACCTGGCAACAACCCACTAGAGTCTTTGACACCAGCACAACGCTTAACCAATGACTCGACCAAATCACCAACTACAGCCATGCACGTTAACCACACCACACCAATAACCATCAATGCTGGTGAACGCTGCCACAGCAAGGTGTACATGCTGGGGCTGTCAAGCGCCCACACAGCATCAACCCATAACCACGTAATAGCGAGCAACATGACTGCCACGACACCAGTTATGGCGCCTGCCCATGTTTTGCCCGGACTGATGGCTGCTGCTAATTTACGCTTACCCCACGCACGTCCACCAAAATAAGCCGCTACATCAGCCACCCAAACCAGCAAAAACAGGGAGAGTAAAAAATTAACCCCTATGTTGTGCGCGCTGGCCATGGCCAACCAAGTCAACGCAATCAGCAACCAACCTGCAACCAGCCTCAATGCCACATTAATATGCAACCATTTGGACAAACCAAAACGCATCATCCATGCCGAACCCAGCACCCACATGGTCGCAGCCAACAGCCACAAGCCACGTGTCACATCAGCGTGCGTGCGCAGCAAGTCTGGCGAAAGCCACCACACATAAGCCAAGCCCAGTCCTACACACAAGCCAACCAAAGTAGCTGGAACAAAGGACAACTGGTTCAAACGCCCCCATTCCCAACATCCAGCGGTAATGAGTGCCAATGTGATGGCGGCAAAGTAACTGCTGTTGCTGGCAAACAATGCTGGCAGCAAGAGCGCAAGCAATACGACGGCTGTCATGATGCGGGGAATAAGCATAGAGTCCTTGATAGGCAATGTAACCACTGCGTGTAAAAGTCGCCGATGCAGAAACGGGCGCTGAGCGCCCGTTTAGCCAGCGGCGTTTAAACCGCCAAAATGTCTGCTTCTTTGGCCTCTACCAAATTGTCGACCTCTGAGATGAACTTGTCAGTCAACTTTTGTATCTCGTCCGTTTGACGACGCTCGTCGTCCTCACTGGCCTCTTTGTCTTTGACCAAACGCTTGACTGTTTCGTTGGCGTCTCGTCGCAAATTGCGAATGGCTATTTTCGCATCTTCACCTTCGCTGCGCACTACTTTCGTGAGTTCTTTACGGCGCTCCTCTGTCATAGCAGGCATCGGAACACGAATCAAATCACCTTGAGACGCTGGGTTCAAACCCAAATCAGAGTCTCGAATAGCCTTCTCAATTTTTTGAGCCATGCCCTTTTCCCACGGGGACACCCCAATGGTTCGAGCATCCAGCAGCGACAAGTTGGCCACCTGAGACAAGGGCAACATGGCACCGTAGTAGTCAACGTGAATAACGTCTAGCAATTGAGGGCTAGGACGGCCTGTGCGCACACGCTGCAATGCGGTTTTAAACGCATCAATCGACTGTCCCATCTTGCGTTCTGCGTTGGGCTTGATTTCTGCCAAAGTTGTCATGTTTACTTCTCCAATGCGTTAAACATGGTTAAACGTGCACCAATGTGCCTTCGTCTTCACCATTGACAACGCGCTTGAGCGCGCCATCTTTCAAAATACTGAATACCTTGATGGGTAACTTTTGATCACGGCACAGCGCAAATGCGGTGGCGTCCATAACTTGCAAGTTGCGCGACATAGCTTCGTCAAAGGTGACTGTGGCATAACGTGTCGCTGTTGGGTCCTTAGCGGGGTCAGCTGTGTACACACCGTCAACCTTGGTCGCCTTCAGCACGATGTCCGCGCCAATTTCTGCACCTCGCAATGCAGCTGCCGTGTCGGTTGTAAAAAACGGGTTGCCAGTACCTGCGGCAAAAATAACCACTTTGCCCTCCTCAAGGTATTGCAAGGCTTTTGGCCTCACATAAGGCTCAACCACCTGCTCAATGCTGATAGCAGACATCACACGGGCAACCACACCTGCCTTTTCGAGTGTGTCTGACAACGCCAATGAGTTCATGACGGTTGCTAACATACCCATGTAGTCGGCCGTTGCGCGGTCCATCCCCACGGAACCACCGGCAACACCGCGAAATATGTTGCCCCCGCCAATGACAATGGCGACTTGTACATCCAAGGCTGTTATTTCCGCAACTTCAGCAGCCATGCGGCGAATGGTGGCTTGGTTGATACCAAACGCATCATCTCCCATCAAGGCCTCACCCGACAATTTCAACAAGATACGCTTGTAAGCTGCCATGGCGTTGTCCTTTTAGTGATTCATTTCCACAAGATAAGAGCCCCATGCCACACAAACTACAGGCGAGGCATGGAGATGTAGGCCACTGTTAAGCGACCTACGGGTTGGCCAGAGCAGATTAAGAGCCAGCCTTGGCAGCCGCGACTTGGGCCGCCACCTCAGCGGCAAAGTCATCAACCTTCTTCTCAATACCCTCACCCACCACATACATGGTGAAAGCGCTGACAGCCGTGTTGGCCTCTTTAAGCATCGCAGCCACGGTTTGTTTGTCGTTTTTAACGAAAGGCTGGTCCATCAGGCTGACTTCTTTTAGGTACTTGGCAACAGCACCTTCAATCATCTTGGTTGCAATATCGGCAGGCTTGCCAGATTCTGCAGCCTTGGCTGTTGCCACGGAACGTTCTTTGGCAACCAAATCAGCAGGTACGTCAGACGATGACAAGGACACAGGCTTCATTGCTGCAATGTGCATAGCCACGTCGCGGGCAGCGTCTACACTGCCTGCATACTGTACCAATACACCAATACGTCCGCCGTGCACGTAGCTTGTTACGCCACCCTCGACACGCTTGATACGACGGAAAGACATGTTCTCACCGATTTTGCCAATCAGGCCCCTGCGAGCATCCTCTAAGGTAGGGCCAAAGCCGTCAATGGCGTAAGGCAAAGCACCCAAGGCTTCAACGTCTGCAGGGTTGTGTTTGGCAACCAACTCGGCAGCGGCGTTACACAACGCAAGAAAGCTGTCATTTTTGGTTACAAAGTCGGTTTCGCAGTTGACTTCAATCATGCTGCCAACTTGGCCGTCAATAAAACAGGCAACAATACCTTCAGCCGTTATACGGCTAGAAGCCTTACCGGCTTTGTTACCCAGCTTGACGCGCAGAATTTCTTCGGCCTTGTCGAAGTTGCCCTCAGCCTCAATCAACGCTTTTTTGCACTCCATCATGGGTGCGTCCGTTTTGGCGCGTAGTTCACCAACCATTGCAGCAGTAATAGCCATTGTTTTCTCCAGTCATGGGGGCTCAATTTGCAAGCCACCCGTCCATACATCAGTTACAAAAAAGGGGCACAAAGCCCCTTTCAATTCGTTCAAAGGGACTTAGGCTTGGGCCTCGTCCTGAACTTCTACAAATTCGTCATCGCCTTTGGTGGCAGCAGCTTTTTGCGTTTCAGTATTGGCGTTAGCGCGGCCATCAATGATGGCATCGGCCATGGCCTTGGCGTACAAGGCAACTGCTTTGGATGAGTCATCGTTGCCAGGTATCACGTAGTCAATGCCGATTGGTGAGTGGTTAGAGTCCACAACGCCAATCAAAGGAATGCCCAACTTGCGAGCTTCTGAAACGGCGATGTTGTGGTAACCCACATCAATAACGAAAATGGCATCTGGCAACACAGCCATGTTTTGGATGCCGCCAATGTCGCGTTCGAGCTTTGCCATCTCACGGGAGAAAGTCAACTGCTCTTTTTTGCTCATATGATCCAAACCAGCTTCTAGCAAAGTTTGCATTTCTTTCAAGCGCTTGATAGATGTTTTAACTGTTTTAAAGTTAGTCATCATGCCGCCCAACCAGCGCTGGGTAACGTGAGGAACGCCTGCACGTTCGGCTTGCTCAGTCACAATGTCACGTGACTGACGCTTGGTACCAACCATCAAAATATTACCGCCGTTGGCTGCCAGTTGGCGCGCAAACTTCAAAGCCTCTTCCATTTTTGGAAGTGACTTCTCCAAATTGATGATGTGAATTTTATTGCGGTGGCCAAAAATATATTGGGCCATCTTGGGGTTCCAGAAGCGGGTTTGGTGACCGAAATGGACACCGGCTTCTAGCATTTCACGCATAGTGACTGACATGGTTTTTTCCTAAATAGGTTGATTCTTAAATCTCGATCTAATCTGACTGGGTCCTTATAGCTGAGAGTTATCTCAGCGTGACACCAGACAGACACCTGAATGAGCGAGTTTGCGATTAAGCTCAACAATGCGTCAGGTTTATCACCGCCTACACATTGCAAAGCCTCTCAATTATAGCAAGAAATCCAGCACTTATGACTACAAAAGCCAGTACAAGTATGCGCGAGCACCCTGCCTTCGCGCACTTAGAAGCGGCATTGTCTGCCACCAGCAGCGCTCGGGCTGCAAACGTCATGTTGCGTGTTGACGCTGACGACGCCCGCCTGGCTCTCATGCACGTGGCCACAAAACACCAACAGCCCACGTCCGCCCTGTTTGGCTGGACGCTCACTGTCAAAGACTTGTTTGATGTAGCTGGACAAGTCACGGGTGCAGGCTCCCCCAGTCGAGCCAATTGCCCGCCAGCTGAACACGATGCACCCGCGGTTGCTAAACTCAAAGCTGCAGGGGCTGTGGTGGTGGGCCGCACCAACATGACTGAATTTGCCTTCTCAGGCGTGGGCATCAACCCCCACTTTGGCACCCCTGTCAACCCAACCGACACACAAGCAGCAAGAATACCCGGTGGCTCATCCAGCGGCGCAGCCGTGTCAGTTGGTTTGGGAATTGCTGATATCGGTTTGGGCACAGATACGGGTGGCTCCCTGCGCATACCCGCAGCATTGTGCGGGCTGGTGGGCTTTAAAGGCACGGCGGGCTTGGTGCCGCTGGCTGGTGCCTACCCCCTGTCCAGCAGCTTGGATACAGTGGGCGCCGTTACAACAACTGTCGATCAAGCTATTGCCGTTCACCAAGTGTTGAGTGGGCAAGCCGTAGCGCACTGGTCCAAACCCCTCAATCACCTGCGCCTGGGGATTTGTTCCACCATCATGCAGCAGGCGCTAGATGCAGCTGTCCAAACAGCATGGGACAGGACGCTTGTTGTGTTGCGTGCCGCAGGCGTGACCCTCGTCAGCGTTGACAGCGGCTTTTTAAATGACATTGCAGATATTCAGAGTGAGCGGCCTTTGGCCTCCATTGAGGCCTATGGCCTTCACCGCGACAACTTGGCCAGATTCCACAGCACATACGACTCACGTGTGCTTAAACGAATACAACTGGGGCTAGACGCCAGCGCAGCCGACTACATCGTGATGCAGCGGCGCAGGCAAGCACTGATTCAAACAATGGAGACGCCGTTGCGGTCGGTGGATGCCATGATCAGCCCGACAGTGCCCATAACAGCACCTGCGATTGCAGACTTGGCACCAGGTGCTGAGCGAGATGGTGCATTTTTCAAAGTGAACGCACAGCTTTTGCGCAATCCGTCAGTGGTTAATTTTTCAGACGGCTGCGCAATAAGTATTCCGTGCCACCACAGTACAGAACTCCCTGTAGGTCTCATGATATGGCAGCGTGGTGGCTTAGACGGCCAAGTTTTGGGCATCGCTAAACAACTCAGCGCGTTGGTTAACAACGAAAACAATTAGGGCCTTGTCGCCGAAAGTCAAAGCCTAGGTCACGAGGCCCAACAACACTTGCAACACCAGCATCAGTGCCAACGCAGACAAATCCACACCGCCAATGCGAGGAATAGCACGCTGAAAGGGGCTGAGCACTGGCTCAAGCAAACGGGACAGCACGCCAAATGCTGGCGACTGGGGCTGCACCCAGGACAGCACCGCATACATGAGCAGCATGTAAAAAAGGCCTTGTAACACCACGCGTAGCAACATTTTCAGAGCCGCTACGGGAACAGCTGCCATCATTGCAGCACCGGAAATCGTGCCACTCATATTGGTTAAGGCTGCTGCGGTCCACATGCCGCCATAGGCAAACGCCAGAATTAAAGCTGCCAGCAAACAAGCTGCATCCCAACGACCCAACGCCATACCCTGGGGCAACAAACGGCGCAACGGTTGCACCAGCCAATCGGTCACGGCGACCACAAATCGCCCTGGTTGAACCACCATGGTCATGCTGGTCGCAATCATCCAAGCCCGAAGCAAGCATGCGCCAATTAACAAAAAAGCCAACAAATCAATTACAAAAAACAAAGCGTGCACAAATTCTCTCCGAAAAGTAGTTGCGGGTCATTTTTACACGAGCTGCCGCTAGCGCCCACGCATGGCGCCATATTAGCTTCGACGCGAGCGTTTGGACGGCGCTTTGCTGACCACAGGCTGACTGCCCTTTGAGGCACGTTTGCCTTTGACGGCCTTGCTCGGTGAAGTTGTATGACCTGAATGCCCTAGAGTGCTTGTGCTGTTTGGCTTGGTTGATCGCCCTAAGTTGCTGGCCTTTGCGCTCTTAGCGCCACCATGCGCGGCACGACCAGCGCCGTCTTTGGGTAGCCGAGCCTCGCGCTCTAAACGGTCGCTGCGCGGGCCGCGCTCAGCTGTGTCATCGCGACCCACCTCGCCTTCAGGTTTCACCAACCTAAAGTCAATGCGCCGACCGTCTAAGTCAACACGGCTGACTTGAATATTCAACACCGTACCCAACGCATAGCGTATACCTGTTCGTTCGCCACGCAGTTCTTGGCGTATGTCGTCAAAGCGGAAAAAATCACCGCCCAACTCGGTAATGTGAACCAAACCTTCAACATACATGGTGTCTAGAGTCACGAACAAGCCAAAACTCGTCACGGCAGACACTTGGCCAGTGAACTCCTCACCCAAGTGCTCGCGCATGTACTTGCATTTCAGCCAGGCCTCAACGTCGCGACTGGCTTCGTCAGCGCGGCGCTCGTTGGCGCTGCAATGCAAGCCAACCATCTCCCAAGCTAAGCTTTGACCCGTCAAGGCTTTTTTAGGCTTTTCAGGTGTTGCGCCAGCTGGTTTTTTCCGCGCTGGCGGCACCTTCATCGTGAGCAAGCTGTCGGGTAATTGGTATTTTTTCTCACTCAGCACCGCCTTGATGACGCGGTGCACCATGAGGTCGGGATAACGGCGAATAGGACTTGTGAAATGTGTATAGGCTTCAAATGCCAAGCCAAAGTGCCCGTTGTTTGTCGGCGTATAAACCGCCTGCTGCATAGAGCGTAACAACATGGTGTGAATTTGTTTGGCCTCTGGGCGGTCTTTGGTCGCCTTCGCAATAACTTGGTAGTCGCCAGGCTTTGGGTCATCTCCAAGCGTTTGCGTAACGCCCATAGCCTTGAGGTAATTGCGCAAAATTTCGAGCTTGTTGGCAGGTGGTCCTTCGTGAACACGAAATATACCTAGGTGTTTGCTTTGCGCAATAAATTCAGCAGCGCAGACATTGGCAGCCAACATAGCCTCCTCAATGACCTTGTGCGCATCGTTGCGGGTGCGCGCAATAATGCGCTCAATACGACCTGTATCGTCCGAAATAATTTGCGTTTCTACGGTTTCAAAGTCAACTGCACCGCGACGTTGACGGGCCTGCTGCAAGCCTCGGTAAGCGTCGTGCAAATGTAGCAAATGAGGGACCAAATCACCTCGCTGTAAAGCCTCATGGCTGCGCGTGTTTTGTAAAATAGTTGCGACTTCGGTATACGTAAACCGAGCGTGGCTAAACATTACCGCTGGGTAAAACTGGTACGCGTGTATGTCGCCAGTAGCTGTGATGAGCATGTCGCACACCATGCACAAACGCTCAACCTCTGGATTGAGCGAGCACAGGCCGTTAGATAATTTTTCAGGCAACATGGGAATCACTCGGCGCGGAAAGTACACGCTGGTGGCACGGTCAAATGCATCCACATCAATGCCATTGCCGGGTTGCACATAATGGCTGACATCAGCAATGGCGACCAACAAACGCCAGCCCTTGCCACGGCCCACTTTGGCGGGCTCGCAGTACACCGCGTCGTCAAAGTCACGTGCGTCTTCACCGTCAATGGTTACCAACGGCACATCCGTTAAGTCAACACGGCCTTTTTTATCAGCTGGACGAACTTTGTCAGGCAAGCCCTTGGCCAGCCTCAGACACTCGTCTGAGAACTCGTGCGGCACGCTGTATTTGCGCACAGCAATTTCAATTTCCATGCCAGGGTCGTCTATCTCACCCAGCACCTCTTTGACGCGGCCAACGGGCTGCCCGTATAGCGCTGGCGGTTCAGTCAACTCAACCACAACAACTTGGCCCACTTGCGCGCTGCCAATGGCATTTTTAGACACCAATATGTCTTGGCCATAGCGCTTATCCTCGGGCGCTACTAAAAATATACCGGCTTCATTGAGCAAACGGCCAATGATGGGGTCTTGCGAGCGCTCAAGAATTTCAGTGACTCGCCCCTCAGGGCGACCTCGCCTATCGGTTCTCGCCACGCGCACACGTACACGGTCTTTGTGCAGAACAGCGCGCATTTCGTTGGTGGGTAAATAAATATCACTTTGCGTGCCTTCGCACACTACAAAGCCGTGGCCGTCACGGTGGCCACTGACCACGCCTATTATTTCGTCGTTGTTCATAATTTTTATAGTAAGTGCGTGATACACTCATGCCTTTCCTGAGATGCCCAGGTGGCGGAATTGGTAGACGCACTAGTTTCAGGTACTAGCGCTGCGAGGCGTGGAGGTTCGAGTCCTCTCTTGGGCACCAAAGTTGGTAGATACGCGAAAAAGCCACTGGTTGTAATCAAACCAGTGGCTTTTTTATTGGCTGCACCGCTGGGCCACACATTATTCAAAACTGAGACCTCAACACCAAACCACAACAGCGGAATGGCTAAAGTCGTGGTTGTTTGCAGTGGGTTGATGGTGAGAATTGAAATGGCGGGCACAGCCTTCAGCTTACACCACTTGTGCGGCCAGATCATGACCGTTGGCTGCGACTATTTTGGCCGTTACAAAGTCGCCAACCTTGAAGTTTTTGCTGGCCTTCTCGACCGGCAACAGGTTGATGACGCCATCCACCTCAGGCGCTTCGGCGTAACTGCGACCTACGCCGCCTTTTTTGCCCATGCTGATGGCTTTATCAACCAGTATTTGCACGGTTTGACCCACGCGGGCCTCTTGGCGTTGGCGCGATACCTCTTCAGCAACAGCCATGAACCTGGCTTGGCGTTCATTGCGCACAGCGTCTGGCAACGCACCAGGTAGCTCATTGGCAACAGCGCCGGTGACAGGTGAGTAGGCAAAACAGCCAGCCCTGTCAATTTTTGCTTCATGTAAAAACCCTAGCAAATGCTCAAACTCGGCCTCTGTCTCGCCAGGAAATCCAGCAATGAATGTACTTCTAACTATCAGCTCAGGACATTGGTCGCGCCAAGCCTGAATGCGCTCTAAATTTCTCTCTCCGCTGGCTGGGCGTTTCATGCGCTTGAGCACATCGGGATGGCTGTGCTGCAGGGGTACGTCTAAATAGGGTAAGCACAAGCCCTCAGTCATCAGTGCGATCACCCCATCAACGTGGGGATAAGGGTACACGTAGTGCAAGCGCACCCATGCACCAAAGGGCTTGGCAATTTCTCCTAACTCACGAACCAAGTCAAACATACGGGTTTTCACAGGCTTACCGTCAAAAAAACCTGTTCGGTACTTGGTGTCAACGCCATACGCCGAGGTATCTTGACTCACCACCAACAACTCTTTGACGCCGCCTTCAAATAAACGCTTGGCTTCGCCAAGTACATCGCCTATTGGGCGACTGACCAGGTCGCCACGCATGGACGGAATGATGCAAAACGTGCATCTGTGGTTGCAGCCTTCGCTGATTTTTAAATACGCATAGTGACGAGGCGTGAGCTTGATGCCCACACCTGGTATGTTGTTGGCATAGCGTTGCGGGATCAAGTCGGTAAAAGGGTCGTGCGGCTTAGGCAGGTACTTGTGAACGGCATCCATTACCTCTTGCGTGGCATGTGGACCTGTTACCGCTAAAACAGATGGGTGCAGCTCTTTCACCATGTTGCCACCACTCTCGCCAGTTTTGGCACCCAAACAGCCAGTCACGATGACCTTGCCGTTGTCTGCCAGCGCTTCAGCAATGGTGTCTAGGCTTTCTTTTACCGCATCGTCAATGAACCCACAGGTGTTGACAATGACCAGGTCTGCCCCCTCGAATGTTTTAGCGGTGTGGTAACCCTCGGCACTCAGCTGGGTGAGTATGAGCTCTGAATCGGTCAGCGCCTTGGGACACCCCAAACTGGCAAATCCGACTGTAGGGGCTTTTTTAACGGGTGTTTCAATCATGCTGGTTCAATTATTTGTTGTTGTTTAACGCTTTAAGCCCATGGCAGACCACATTTGTTCACCCTGTTTTTGCATTTGTTCTTGCATGGTTTTGAGCGCCGTTTGTGTCTGTTCGGTGTAATTCGTCATGAGGTCTTGCATGCTGGCAGGTTGCGTATTGCCCAGCATATGCTGCCACACCTCAGGGGGTAAAGCCTGCGATTGGCCCTTCATCTGCTGCTGCAAATCGGTAAACATTTGCATGTTTTTTTCTAGGTAGCCACCTACCAAACCTTGCATGGCGTGACCATAAAACCGTATGAGGTTGGACAGAACAGCTTCAGAGAACATCGGTACGCCACCACTCTCCTCTTCCAAGATAATTTGCAACAAGATACTGCGTGTCAAATCTTCGTTTGTTTTGGCATCGCGTGCCACAAAGGCTTCACCACTCATAACCAACTCACGCACTTGAGACAGAGTGACGTAAGATGAACTGGCCGTGTCGTACAAACGTCGATTGGGGTATTTTTTTATAACCCGCACCGTATCCGCAGATTGATCGGTTTTTTTAGATTTTGACGGGGTGGTTTTTTTCGTAGCTGGCACTGTCGACCTTTGAAGGTGTTGTGAAGCCATGTATATGGCCTCATAACAATCAGCACTCAATGGGGTGAGCGTAACCCTCTATTGTAAGAAGTCTGTCAGAAGACGACAAACACCTCCAAAACAAGTCTTAAACCACTGTAGCAACGTCATCAAAGTCAAGACGCAGACCTCTGGGGTAATTGGCGCTGGCGTCGCCATAGCCTAAGTTAACCAACACATTGGCTTTGATGGTGGTGTCAGCAAAAAAAGCCGCATTGACCGCATCGGCGTTGAAACCACCCATTGGACCAGCGTCTAAGCCCTGGGCTCTGGCCGCAATAATGAAATACGCAGCTTGCAACCAGCTGTTGCGCATGGCGGCATACTGCGCTTTGTCTGCGTTGTCAGCAAACATCTCGCGCGCATTTGGTATAGGCGTGAGTGTAGGTAGCTTGTCAAAAAAGGCCACATCCATTGCCACAATTGCTGTGACTGGCGCGGCCATTGTTTTCTCGATGTTGCCTGGCGACAAACACGCCCTTAACTTTTCTTTGCCCTGTGGGCTTGTGACAAACACCAGTCGCATTGGTTGGCAATTCATCGACGTGGGGCCCCATTTACACAGGTCGTAAATGGCTCGCAGTTGGTCGACGCTGACTGGCTGGCCCGTAAAGGCATTGACCGAACGGGCGTTTATAAACAACTGTTCTTGGGCAGAAAAAGAAACGACATTCAACATAAAAGACACTTTAGAACATTTAGAAAGCAAGAATCCACTGTAACCACAAACTAAAAAACCCCAGTAAACAACGACCTATGCCATTGCGTACTGGGGTTTATGTCTGGTAGGCGGTACTAGATTCGAACTAGCGACCCCCACCATGTCAAGGTGGTGCTCTAACCAACTGAGCTAACCGCCTTCGTTATCTCAACGAAGCTCTAAATTATAGCAGTACAGACAGGCAACCAGAAGCCAATCACCTTTTTTTTCACCTGTACTTAATGCCTTTTTGCCGTTCTCACACCGGCTATCTCTGCCAATAAGCTGAGCACCTTGTTTAAGCGCTTTGCGTCAGCGATTTGCACCGTAAACGTCATGTGCGCCAAACCTTTAGGAGAATGCGTATTGACGCCAATGACATTCATCTTTTCACGCGCAAATACATCGGAGATGTCGCGCAGCAGACCCGACCTATCCAACGCATCAATCCGAACATCCACCGGGTAGAGTGACACCTCACCAAGCGGCTGACCGCCCCAAGCCACTTCAATGATTCGGTCTTCATGCGTGTGGTTCAGGTGTAAAAAATCTGCACAATTAGCGCGATGAATGCTCACGCCCCTCCCCTTTGTTACGAACCCACCAATCGCATCTGGCGGAACTGGGCGGCAGCATCTGGCCATTTGCGTTAACAAAGAATCCACACCCACCACTAAAACACCACCACGCGGCGTCTTGCTAGCGGCATTGTCTTGTCCAGCTTTAGCCAGCATGCGCTCATTGAACTCAGGCTCTGGGTCAGGTGGGCGCAATTGTGCCTCAATGGTCCTGAGCGAAAACTCGTCTTTACCGACCACTTCAAACAGCTGTAAGGCACTCTCAAAGCCAAGTTGTTGGGCCAAATCCTCTAGTTTTGTAGCGGTCTTGCCTTCACGCTGCAATGTTTTCTCTACCAGCTCTCTTCCTTTAGCCACATTTTCAGCACTGGCCAGCGCGTTGAACCAAGCGCGCACTTTGTTGCGGGATCGCGAACTCGCCAAGTAACTGTTGTTTGGGTTGAGCCAGTCGCGAGACGGCCCACCCTCTTTGGCAGTCACCACATTCACGGTTTGCCCATTTTTCAAAGGCGTGGTTAGCGGCACCATCACGCCGTCCACATGGGCACCGCGGCACCTGTGACCGACCGTGGTGTGAACGGCATACGCGAAATCAATAGGCGTGGCGCCGTTCGGCAGCTCAACCACCGCGGCATTGGGCGTCAACACATAGATACGGTCATCAAACAGCGCACCTGATGAGCTGCTCATATCGCGCTCCCAGGCCAAGAGCTGGCGCAGCACCGCTATTTTGCCGTCATAGGCCGTGTTGGCACTTACGCCTGCGTAGCCTTTTGCCCCCGCTTCCTTATAAGCCCAATGGGCAGCCATGCCGCTCTCGGCGTGATCGTGCATGGCTTTTGATCGGATTTGAATCTCCATGCTCAAGCCATCATGGTCACGCACCACCGTATGAAGAGACTGGTAGCCATTGGACTTGGGCTTGGCGATGTAGTCGTCAAACTCCTCCAGCATTGGCGTGTACTCTTGGTGAACATATGCCAATGCGCGGTAACAGGCATCCACATCGGACACAACAATCCGCAGTGCGCGAACATCGAACACATGGGCAAAATCCAAAGACTTGCCACGCATCTTTTTTACAATGCTGTAAATGTGTTTGGGTCGCCCAGACACCTGTGACTCAACGCCTTGGTTGCGCAATGCGTGCTGCACATGCATAACAACTGCGGACATGTAGTCCACCCTCTCCACACGCTTTTCGTCTAGCAGACGCGCCACATCTTTGTAAGTCGCAGGGTCCAAAAAGCGAAAAGCCAAGTCTTCTATTTCCCACTTAATTTGCCATATACCCAAGCGATTCGCCAGCGGCGAAAAAACGCTCAAAGCCTCGTTGGCTACCGAGATATCAGGCTTGGTCTTGCTGGCTGCGTAGTAACGCAAGGTTTGCAAGCGCGAGGCTAGGCGCAACATGACCACGCGCAAGTCTTTAGAAAATGCCAACAGCATTTTGCGAACGTTCTCGGTGTGGTTGACCGCCAAAGCAGCTGTCAAGTCACTGCCGGCTACCGGGCTGCCAGACGAGGTTTTGAGACGAGCTTGTCGTTGCAAGTGAATAAGCTTATTGACCTCAACCGCTAGGTCTGCATAGCTATCGCCAAAGGCCCGGGCTATAACTTCTTTGGGTCGCTGCAAATGGGCGCAGGCATACACCAAATACGCAGCAGCTTGCATGTCTTGAGAGCCACCAATGGTTCGTAAGATGGCAGCGACTGCGTCGGCATGTGCCAGCACGTTTTCACCAGATGCCATGCACTCATTGGTCAGCAACGGATGGGAAAATGCTCGGGCACGAGCCAAGGCATCGTCTGTGGGTTGCTCAAAAGCCAAGTCAGCTGCAGCAACAATAGCCGCGTTGTGTGCGCCGCCAGTTGATGGCTCTTGGACATCAGCGACCGCATTCATGCGTGGTCAATCAGAAACGTGCGAACAGCTTGCTGCTGGTCAGCGGCTATGAGCGTTGGCGCATGACCAACCCCGCTGAATTGCACCAATGTAGCCTTGGGTCCACGCTCAGTCATGGCGAGGGCTGTGTCTTGACTTAGCAAGTCAGACTGTGCACCGCGCAACAGCAAGGTGGGTGCAGAAATGGCGTCATACGCAGTCCATAAAACGGTCTCACCTTGCGCCACCAGCTCACGGGCTCCAGGTTGACCCAGCGCTTGAAAAGCTTGTCCTATGGCCGGGTCATAGTGCAGCACAAATCCGTCTTCTTTGTGCCGCAACATGGGCCTTGACAGCGCCAACCACTGCGCCGTGGTGTGCGGACCAAAGCCTTGCGAGGCAGCCCACATGGCATTGGCTGCATCCTCAATGGTTTCGAATTGTAGTGACTTGCCCACATAGTCACCTATACGAGCCAAGCCCTCAAAACTCAATGAAGGTCCCACATCGTTGAGGACCAACTTGCGTATGGGCAATGCCAGCGCGCCACTAGCTAGTGATGCCACGGCCATGCCAATCAAGCCGCCCATGCTGGTACCGACCCAGTCGAGGCTGGTCGCGCCGTGTTTACTGAGGAGCTGGGCGATTAAAGCCACGTGGTCTGCCCCATAAGTGGGTACAGCATATTGCGTGGGCTCGGCCAGCCAGTCGCTGCGGCCTCGCCCTACCACGTCAGTGCAAACAACCGTGCAGAACATGGCCAAAGAGCTAGCCAACGCGTCGAAATCACGCCCTTGACGCGTCAGCCCATGGACACACAACACCACATGTTGCGGGTTGGCACACTGGGGGGCTTGCCACAGCCAATAGGCCATGTTGTGCGTGTTGGCTGTGATTGATGCGCCAGGTAAGTTCTCTACAAATAGTAATTCAGGTTTCAACGCCATGCCTTCTCAGTAGGGATAATGTATGTGTCTGGCGCCAGTTTTTGGCCTCGACGTTCTTTATATAGTAATGGAATAGGAGGCTTACATGGCTCATAAAGCGCATTCTCTGGCGGGCAAAACGGCTTTGATAACTGGCTCGACCAGTGGTATTGGTTTGGGCATCGCTAAAAAGCTCGCTGCTCAAGGCTGCAACATCATGTTGAACGGTTTTGGCAACTACGAATCTGTGCTTGAAGCAATAACGGCGATGGACGTGCAAGTGGATTACCATGGCGCGGATATGGGCCAACCCAGTGAGATTGAGAGTCTTATGAACGCCACGGCAAACCGGTTTGGCCGTTGTGACATATTGGTCAACAACGCTGGCATTCAGCATGTCGCGCCTGTTGAGACTTTTCCAACTGAACGTTGGAATGCGGTCATTGCAATCAACCTCAGCAGTGCCTTTCACACCAGCCGCTTGGCATTGCCAGCCATGCAAGCGGCCAACTGGGGACGTATTATCAATATCGCCTCGGTACATGGTTTGGTAGGCTCTGCACAAAAATCAGCTTATGTCGCAGCCAAACACGGTATTGTGGGTTTGACTAAAGTGACTGCCCTAGAAAATGCAACCAGCGGCGTGACTTGTAACGCTATATGCCCTGGCTGGGTTCTGACACCCTTGGTTCAACAACAGGTCGACGCTAGGGCCAAACAGATGGGCGTATCCAACGAAGAATCCAAACGAAGCTTGTTGGCTGAAAAAGAGCCGTCACTGCAGTTCACAACACCAGAGGAACTGGGCGACTTGGCCGTATTCTTGTGCGGCCCTGCCAGCAACAACATCCGTGGTGTGGCGTGGCAAATGGACGGCGGTTGGTCAGCGCAATAGAACCAGCCCGCCGTTTGCGGGTAACAATGCGCTAGTGTGTGTGGCTGTGGTGAGAGAACTCACCCACCAACAGCACCAGCGCAATGCCTGCAGCCAGCCACAACAGCTGGCCCGCTGAGTCCCGCAAACTCACATGGCGTTGCAGTTGGGGGATCAGGTCGGCCAAGGCCACATACATGAAGCTGCTGGCGGCCACTACCAAGAAAAACGGCAACACTTTGACAAATTGCGCCAACAAAAAGTAGCCCACAATACCGCCCAAAGCCGTTACTGCACCTGCAAGAGAAACCTTTAGCAATGCAGCTTTTGCGTTGTTTTTAGAGGTGTGTTGAAGCACCACCAAGTCGCCCATGTGATGGGGTACTTCGTGAGCAAGCACGGCCATCGATGCGATCCAACCCAAGCGCCAATCGGCCATAAAGGCAGCGGCAATCAAAATGCCGTCTCCAAAAGCGTGGACACTGTCCCCAACAATCACTGCCCAGCCACCGCTGTGATGGTGGTGGTGACGGTGGGCGTTGAGAGGTTGGTGCTTGTGTTGCGCCGTCTGCGACGAGGCCTGCGAAGCGTTGCCTGCTGCGCTGACCGCAGCCGCGCCCGCCGCAGCAGGCTCTGAATGGGCAGCACCATGCAAGTCCATGCCCAAGTCGCCGTGCTCGTGACCGTGGTGGTACAGCTCGGCCTTGTCGAGCATGAAGAAAAATACCAACGCTGCCAGCAACACACTGAACAACAGGTGCGAACTGATGCCGGTCTCAATCGCCTCTGGCAACAATTTTAGAAATGCGGTGGCCAGCAATGCGCCTGCTGCAAAGCTGAGCATGTGACGCGTAAAACGCGCCATGATGCCAAAGCTCAACAACGCCGCAATCCACACACTGCCAACGCCAGCGACCACAGTGCCGGCCAAAATCCATAGCAAATCCATTGAGACTCAATTCAAACTATTACAGGCCCATTTGGGCCTGGGTTTCATTTCACGCCGTGGTAAGACATCCATTGCACACATTGTGACCAGCCTGCCTGGGCTGCCTCAGCACGGTAACTTGGCCTGTAGTCTGCATGAAACGCATGTGGTGCATTATCGAACACTACAAAGCGGCTGGCCAAAGCAGCTGGGTTGTTGGTTGACGAGGCCAATGTGTTTTGCATCAACGCCACAGTGTTTAATCCTATGCCAGTGTCCGCACCACCGTATAAGCCGAGTACAGGTGCATTGAGAAATGCCGCCACATTGATGGGATGCTTGGGTGTGCGCTCGCTCACATCACCCACCAAACGCCCATACCAAGCAACAGCGGCTTTTACTTTGGGCTGGTGCGCGGCATATAGCCACACTTGACGTCCGCCCCAACAAAAACCGGTGACACCTAAGCGGTTGGTATCGCCGCCGTTTTGTCCGGCCCAAGCAACCACCGCGTCGAGGTCCGCCAGGACTTGCTCATCGCGCACTTTGTTAATGACTTCTTTGAACAGGTCAGCCATAGCAGCATAGCCCTGCGCGTCCCCATGACGGACGAACAGTTCTGGGGCCAAGGCCATGTACCCCAGCTTGGCAAAGCGCCTGGTCACGTCAACGATGTATTCGTGGACACCAAACACCTCTGACAGCACCAACACAACAGGGAAAGGCCCGTCACCTTTGGGTTGGCTTCGGTACACCGGCATATTAAAGCCATTCACATTGACGACAACTTCGGCTTGTACCAAGTCATCACCTGGGGTGTAAATCGCCGAATGAGCCAGCTCTGGCATGACGGCGGCGGCATAGCCCACACCCAAGGCGGTCTTGAGGGCGGTACGCCGTGTTGGCAAATGCGGCTGATCAACCATGGTGGTGTTGAGAAGGGCTTGAACGTCTTGTACGTGTGTATCAACTGGCTGCACGAAGGTACTCCTAAAAATGACTCATCAAATTAAATACCACGCGACATAACCGATCACGTGGCGGGTGACAAAGTGGTTGCAAACAGAGACGTGAAGCCTTGGACACTTTCTCACAGTCTCTACTGGCTTTTTACCATGTATCGCGCCTGGCTCTGAGGGCGGTAAACACCTGCGCGTCACTGCCAGATTCGCAGCCAAGTGCTGCACGGATGCCAGCGTTGTTTAGACGGAAAAAGGTATTGAACTTTCGCTCATCGCCTATGGACGTGGTCAGGGGCTTGACAGCGTCGTGGTGCCCTTCAACCCGGACAAGCCAATCTTGCGCATCCTGGTTGTTAGGCTCAATGCTTAAGGTAAAGCGCAAATTATTTGCAAGGTAGTTGTGACCGGGATAAATCACAATGCTGTTGTCAAGGCTGTGAAATTGGTCAACGATGGTCTGATACAGCGCGTCCACATCGCCGCCGCTGCGGCAGTGACCAACACCCGCATTAAACAAAGTATCCCCAGTAAAAACAGCTTTAGCTATCCCCTGTTCAAGCACGACAAAGCAAAGATGTGCCGTGGTGTGTCCCGGCGTATTCAAGACCTTTAATTCAACGCCACTCTCCAGCGCAATGATCTCCCCTGTGTTGAGTATCCGGCTGAGCCCAGGGATTTTCCCTTGACCGTTGGCATGCGCCCAGACTTCACAGCCGTGCTGAGCAACCAGTTGCGTGTTGCCTTGGA
>Ga0335398_10000452_pt1 | contig 72155 bp, 63 predicted proteins | sample BON03_FD_205742 | JGI IMG/M metagenome (GOLD analysis project Ga0335398, IMG submission 205742) | Freshwater microbial communities from Lake Bonney liftoff mats and glacier meltwater in Antarctica - BON-03 (spades assembly) (version 2) | ecosystem: Environmental > Aquatic > Freshwater > Ice >... | reverse complement strand
GCGCGCCGTAAGCGGGCCGCGGAAGAGGGAGGAGAGGTGTTTGATCATAATAAGGGAGGGGGGGGGGTGGGCTTTGGACGACAGATAGCAATACGGACGAGGTCACTCGCTTGTTAGAAACAGGCAAGGCGGACATCGCCCCATTGATCTTTGGACGATCAGACTGTGTCGATATGCAAAAAATGGAACGGGAACGAACTATAAACCCGGGCCCCCCTTTTTACCCCCGGGTGATTTATCCCGGGATGTTTTTATTCGCGGGGACTCCGCCGCTACTCCGCAGCGTTGCAAAGTCCGCTCTTTCATCGTATCGGGCAGTTATGTCCGGAGGAACCTTTTTTCAGTCCACCCTATTTAAAACCGTCGTTTTCCTTCTCACTACCGTCCTCCTCGGGGCGATTTTTGCTCCGCTCCTGTATTTCGGCGGCAAACACGTCGTCGCCGAGGGCTGGCTCGCCGGGACCTGGCTCGAGAGTATCAACGACTCGATGCGCCGGGCCCATTTCTCGCGCTATTTCAACCGGGCCATTCTTCTCGGGGCTCTCCTCATGGTCTGGCCCACGCTGCGCTGGCTCAATGCGGGCAAAGAAAAGCGCGGCCTGGCCCGCCCTACCGGTGCGGCGATGCGAGAGCAACTCCTCCTCGAGGCCAATCCAGTCTGGTGGCAGCATCTTTTCAGCGGATTCCTCCTCGCCGGCGGCACGCTTCTTTTGCTCGGCTGGCTCTACGTGGGACTCGGCTGGTATGAGGTCCGCGATGCCGGCAAGCCGCTCGTGCGGGTACTCTTCACCGCGCTGGGCACCGGGGTCGCGGTCGGATTGCTCGAGGAGTTCGTCTTCCGCGGGGCCTTCCACGCGGTCCTCGCCAAGCTGCTCAAGCCGAAGACCCTCTTCTGGGTAATCGCGATCTTTTTTGCCGTCATTCATTTTTTCAACGCCCCGAAATCGCTCGAGGTCGAGGCCGTCAGATACGGATCGGGTTTCTGGATGGTGGGGAAAATCTTCGAGCATTTCATTTCCCAATTCGCCAATCCCTATTTCCTCTTCGCCGAGTTCGCGGTGCTGCTCTCGATCGGCCTCGTCCTCGGCTACACGCGGATGAAGACGGGCTCGCTCTGGCTCGGGATCGGGCTCCATGCGGGATGGGTCTTCGGGGTGAAAACACTCAGCCCTCTCACCCAGCGGGCCTTCGCCCCAGGCGAGATGATGCCCTGGCTGGGCGATAATCTGCGGGTCGGCGCGGTCTCCTGTATCGTCGTCTCCCTCACCGGTTTCGTCCTCTGGCTCTGGCTCAGGAAAAAATACGGACCACCCTTCACCCCTCGTCAATGAGCGAGCGGGTCCTACGCGTGCGGCAGGCGGTCATCGGGTGGTTCTACCCCCCTGCCTGCGGCGCGTGCGATCTCCCTCTCGAGGCGGCGCGCCAGCTCGTGAAGCCATTTCTCTGCGAGGCTTGCGAAGGCACCCTCGTCCCCATCGGTAGTCACTATTGTCGTGTTTGCGGACAGGGATTTGAATCCGCGAGTGCCACGGCCTTTCGCTGTGCGAACTGCGGTGACCGGGAACTCGCGATTAACTTTGCCGTCAGCGCCTATCGCGGGAGCGGGGTGGGAAAGGGCCTGATGCATCACTTCAAATATGGAAAACAGCGCCATCTCGCCAGGCTTTTCGGCGTCATGCTCGACGAAGTTTGGCGCGACGAGCGACTCCACGGCGAACCCTGGTGGGTCGTTCCCGTGCCTCTGCACCCGCGCCGGCTTCGCGAGCGGGGTTTTAACCAGTCGCGCGAACTCGCTCTCGAACTCATTCGCCGGTCCCCGGCGGGCATGGACCTCAGCCTGCAGCCGATCCTGCGGCGGGTCAAGCAGGCCACCCGCCAGGCCCAGCTCGACCGGCGGGATCGGCTCACGAACCTCTCCGGCGTCTTCGAGGCGCGGAAAAAGCTGCCCGTCCCCCCGGACGGCGGGGCTCGCATCCTCCTCGTCGACGACGTTATCACCACCGGGACGACCGTCTCCGAGTGCGCTGCGGCCCTCTACGAACGACTGGAAATTGCCGAAATTGCCGCTGTTTCCGTCCTGCGCGGTTAGCCCTTACGGGTCGAAATTTGGTTGTGATCCCGGCATAACCAGCTATTTTCACTCTCTGTGGCTCCGGTCGCGAAACACACCAACACACTACACTTTCACCTATGGGCATCTTCAAAAAGCGCTCCATTGCTTCTCTCGGGAAGAAAAAATCCGACATGCCCGAAGGGCTGTGGAACAAATGCCCGTCCTGCGGAGCTATCATTGATGAGATCACTCTGAAGCAGCGCAACCGCGTCTGCACGAAGTGCGATCACCATTTCATTTTGACCTCGCAGGAGCGTGTCTCGATGCTGCTCGATCCCGATTCCTTTGAGGAAATGGACGCCACCCTCGAGTCGAGCGATGCTCTCGGATTCAAGGGCTACCCTGACAAAGTCAAAGCCTACCAGAAAAAGACCGGGCTCAAGGATGCTGTCCTCTCAGGCAGGGGCTCTATTCTGGGGCATCCCGTGACGCTTGGGGTAATGGACTTCCGCTTCCTCGGGGCGAGCATGGGCTCTGCCGCCGGGGAGAAACTGACCCGTGCCATCGAAGCCGCCACCGCCGAGCGGCGCGCCGCGATCATCGTTTGTGCCTCGGGCGGCGCGCGCATGCACGAGGGCATCCTCAGTCTCATGCAGATGGCCAAGACGAGCGGCGCTCTCGCCCGTCACCATGCCGCCGGTCTTCCCTACATCTCCATCCTCACCCACCCGACCACGGGCGGGGTCACCGCCAGCTTTGCGACCCTCGGCGATATCAACATGGCCGAGCCGAACTGCATGATCGGCTTCGCCGGTCCCCGCGTCATCAAAGAGACGACCCACCAGAATCTGCCTCCCGGTTTTCAGACCGCCGAGTTCCTGCTCGATCACGGTCTCATTGACATGATCGTGTCGAGGTCCGTCATGCGCGAGCGCGTCGGGGAGTTGCTCGATTTTATGCTGCCGAAGCGGTGAGGGGGGAGCTGTTTAGCGGTTAGGTTTTCACGCGAGCCGAGCAAGCTCCGAGACCAGGCGCGGGCCTTTGTAAACGAGACCGGTGTAGACTTGCACGAGGGCGGCCCCGGCGTCGAATTTTGCCCGGGCATCGTCGGCGCTCATCACTCCGCCGGAACCGATGATGGGAATGGCGGCGTTCATTTCCCGACGCAGCAGGCGCAGGACTTCGGTCGATTTGGTCGCGAGCGGCGCGCCACTGAGACCTCCGCCTTCGCCCGCGAGGGCGTGTCCGACGACAGTGTCCCGGTCTATCGTGGTATTCGTCGTGATGACCCCGTCGATGCCGGTCTCGTTGAAGACGCCGGCGAGCGCGATGACCGCCTCGTCGGAGAGATCGGGCGCGATCTTGATCACGAGAGGCACATACTTGCCGCCCTGCGCCGCTTGCAGCTCGATTCGCTTCGCCTGGAGTTGCCCGATGAGGTCCCGGCAGGTCGCCGCATTCTGGAGGTCGCGCAGACCTTTGGTGTTCGGTGAGGAAAGGTTCGCGGTCACGTAATCGGCCTCGGCATAAACGCCTTCGAAGCAGAGCAGATAGTCGTGGATCGCTTCTTCGTTGGGAGTGTCGAAGTTTTTACCGATATTGATCCCGAGGATGCCGCTGAAGTTTTTCCGCGAACGGGCGATGTTCTCCAGCATGCCCTTGATGCCGGGATTATTGAAGCCCATGCGGTTGATGATCGCCTCGTGCTCTTTGAGACGGAAAAGGCGCGGTTTTTCGTTTCCGGGCTGGGGGCGGGGTGTGACCGTGCCGATCTCGACGTGGCCAAAACCGAGTTCGCCGAAGGCGTGAACGGCGCTGCCGGTCTTGTCGAGCCCGGCCGCGAGACCGACGCGATTCGGGAAACGCAGCCCCATCAGCTCGACGGCCGATGACTCGAGAGGGTCAGGTGCCCGACCAGACCCTGTCAACCCGCGAAGGATCCCGAGGGAATCGGCGACCCGCATCATCGAGAGGGTGGCGTGGTGGGCCGCTTCGGCATCCATGGCGAAGAGGAGGCGTCGGGCGAGCGGATAGAGGTCGGGCATGGAGACGAATAAACCGGACCGGCACGGCGAGCAACTCTCCCGGTGGGAAAACTCCACGTTGCTCAGGTTCGTAACTTGAAGGAAACTATCGCCCAAACCCATCGCATATGAACCGCATCGTTGCCGGGGCTGCCGCCCTCAATCAGACTCCTCTCGACTGGTCGGGCAACGCGCGCCGTGCCGTCGCGGCTGTCGTAGAGGCAAGGGAACTCGGGGTCGGCTGGCTCTGCCTGCCCGAACTGGCCCTGACCGGCTACGGCTGTGAGGACATGTTCCTTTCCCCCGAGGTCGGGGAGCGGGCTCTCGCTTCGCTGCTCGATTTTGCCCCGCAATGCGCGGGACTGGTCGTGGCGGTGGGGCTGCCGGTGTGGTTTGAGAGCTCGGTCTTCAACGCGGTCGCGGTGATCATCGACGGAGAAGTCGCTGGTTTCGTCGCGAAGCAGAATCTCGCCGGCGACGGGTTGCACTACGAGCCGCGCTGGTTCAAGGCCTGGCCCGAGGGGCGCGTCGAGCGGATCACGGCGGGCGGGCGCGAGGTGCCGCTGGGTGATCTCGTCTTCGACATCGGCGGGGTGCGGCTGGGGTTTGAAATCTGTGAGGACGCATGGGTCGCGGATCGACCGGGGATGAGGCTGGCGCGACGCGGCGTCGATTTGATTTTCAACCCCAGCGCGAGCCATTTTGCCTTCGGTAAACAACTCGTGCGGGAGCGTTTCGTGCTCGAGGGCTCGCGCGCGTTTGCCTGCGGGTATGTCTACGCGAACCTGCTCGGGAACGAGGCCGGGCGTGTCATCTACGACGGCGGCACGGTGATCGCCTGCGGTGGTGAATACGTCGCGGAAGGGTGTCGTTTCTCCTTTCAAGATCATGTCGTGACCGCAGCGACGATCGATCTCAATCGCACGCGGCTCCATCGCGCGCGTCAGTTCAGCCACCGTCCGCTCATGGGCGAGGCGGCCGCGCTGACGTTGAAGTCGTCTTTTTCCCCCGAGTGGAGCGGACCCTACACGACCGCGTTCAGCGAGGCCGATCACGCGGCGGATTCGAAGGAGGAGGAATTCGCCAGGGTCATGGCACTGGGGCTTTTTGATTACCTTCGCAAAAGTTTCTCGGGCGGCTTTGTTGTCTCCCTGAGCGGAGGGGCGGACTCGGCGGCGGTCTCGGTGCTGGTGAAGCTGATGGTCGATCTCGCGACGACCGATCTTGGTGAGGAGGGGTTCCGGAAAAAGCTGGGTCACATTCGCTTCGAAGGTCGTCCCGCGATGGAGCAACTCCTCTCCTGCGTCTACCAGAGCACGCGGAACAGTTCCGAGACGACGAGGAACGCGGCGGAGACGGTCGCCCGCGCGATCGGTGCCTCGTACCAGGAATGGGATGTGGAAACCCTCGTCGCGGGATACCGCAGCATGGTCGAGGCGGGGATAGGGCGCGACCTGACCTGGGAAAAAGATGACGTCACCCTGCAGAATATCCAGGCACGGGTCCGCGCGCCGGGCGTGTGGATGCTGGCGAATATCCAAAATGCCCTGCTCCTCTCGACGAGCAATCGATCCGAGGCGGCGGTGGGCTACGCGACGATGGATGGCGACACCGCCGGCGGACTCAGTCCCATCTCGGGCATCGACAAGGCCTTTTTGCGTCAGTGGCTGCGTTGGATGGAGACGACCGGCGCGGGGCCTGAGATCGCCCCCATTCCCGAGCTCAGGGTCATCAATGTGCAGGCCCCCACTGCCGAACTGCGTCCGAGCGAGGACAAACAGACCGATGAGTCGGATCTGATGCCCTACCCCGTCCTCGATGCGATCGAGAAACACGCGATCCGTGACAAGAAGCTGCCCGCCGAAGTCTGGGAACTGATGGTCGAGACCCACCCCGAGTATGATCGCGAGTCGCTCCGCGCTTGGGTTATCAAGTTTTTCCGCCTCTGGAGCCGCAATCAGTGGAAGCGGGAACGCTACGCCCCGGGCTTCCACGTCGATGACAAAAATCTCGACCCCAAGACCTGGTGCCGCTTCCCCATTCTCAGCAGCGGATTCCGCGATGAGATCGCCGAGCTGGAGCAGCTTTAAGTTCAAAATTTTCCATAACTGCCGGAATATTGGTTTGTATATCTAAGAAATCAGGATATTCTGATTTTTATGACTTTCGGCCAAAATGCCTCTGGATATGGCTGGGTTGACTATTTCCACCTGTTGCGGTCACGGTGGCCAGTAGCCCTGCTCGTCTGTTCGCTTTTCCTTCTCGGCGGAGCGGCTCTGCAAAAAAAGGTTCCGCGCCTCCATGAATCGACCGTCCGCCTCGAGCTGGAGGCCGGGAAAGCGGAGTCCGACGCCCCCGCCCCCTCGCTGAGCGAATTCCAGGCGAGTCAGTTGAATGATTTTTCCCGTCAAATCGCGGAGATGCGCAGTCACAATCTGCTCTCCGAGGTCGTCGTGGCATGTGATCTCGTGAAACGCTGGAGCACGGCGAACGAGGCTGACGCCACCCGCCTGCTCGCGGCGCGCAGCGAAGTCGAAGCGCTGCCGCAAGAGCGCACCATCGTGTTGCGGGCGCGTGACTTGAACCCGGCGGCCTCGGCCGAGTTGGTCAATGCCATGGCGGACCAGTTCCTCTCACGCAAAGAGTCCGAGATCCGAGCCGAGGCCAATGCTCGCGTCGTCCGTCTCGCGCGAGAGGTCGCGGAGCGGCACCGCGCCATCGCGAGCAGCGAGCGGCGGCTCCTCGCCCTCAGCAGTGAGGCAGGTAGCAGCGAGGACGAAAAGACCGATCTGCGCCGCCAACTCGTCAGCGAGGGCTACCTTGTCCGGTCTCTCGAGGCGAAACACCAGCTCGCGGCGATCGAGGCAGGCGAGGCAAAGTCGCAGGCCCGACTCGTCGAGAGGGCGGGGGAGAGTTCGGCGAAGCTCATCGTCCCGCTTTTCCTGACGATGCCGTGTCTCATCATGCTGGGGTTGCTCTCGGGGATAGTCGTGACCATTCTCACCGAGCGGGGCGACATTCGTCTGAACTTCCTCGCGAATCTGGTGCAGCGGGCGCAGGTGCCTCTGGCGGGCTTCGCTCCCGTCTGCGGTGCGTCGCTCCTCACCGGCAGACTCCTGCCGACGCGGTTGATCGAGTCCTACCGCGATCTGCGGACGAAGCTGCAACGCCTCCCGGCGGGAGATTGTCTGCTCATGACCCTGATGCCTCTGCGGGGGCGCGAGGGGCTGGCCGAGGCGACGACCAATCTGGCCTGTGTCCTCGCCGACGGGGGCTCGACTGTGCTGGTGATCGATGCCGATTTTCGCAATCCTCAGCTTCACTATCATTTCGATGCGGCGAATCATCCGGGGCTCTCCGACTTCCTCAGCGGGGAGATGCGTATTGAGGAGACGGTCATCAAGACCCGCCGCCCCAATCTCTGGTTCATGCCGAGCGGTCCCCTCCATGCTGATCCCGGCGGGCTCATAGCCGGTCGCCGCATGGGCGATCTGCTCTGGGACATGCGTAGCCGCTTCGACTACCTGCTCATCGCCGCGCCCTCGATCCACGAGTTCGCCGACGCCGGTGCGCTCGCCGCTCTCGCGGACTACACCGCACTGGTGACGCCCTACCGCGACTGCCGGGTGCCGCAGTTGAAAAAGGCCCGCCTCGCTCTCGATGCTGCCTCGGCCCAGCTCACCGCCGTCTTCCTGACGGTGAATCTGGAGGGCGGCACGACCGGTCCGCCGCGGCCAGAGGCGAGCGTACCGGTGACGTTGAGGCAGTTGCAGACGACTTAAGTGGGGTCGTCTCGACGAGCCGGCTCACTGCCCGAAGACTACCCTGACTCCGCCGAAGACCCCGAAGCCGGCCGCTTCGAACCCGTTCGTGTTTTCGTAATCGAGGTCGAAGACGTTCTCGAGCCGGCCGTAGAGTTCTACATTATCCGCGACTTCGACACTGCCGAAAATCCTCGCGACGGTATAGTCGTCGAGGTAGAAGTTGGGTGCATCGAGCCGCTCGTAGGCCCCGCGGATCTCGGCCCCGAGTCTCCAGCTGTCGCCGCTCACGACGACCCCGCCGGCGAGGCTGTACTCGGGGCGACGGGTGAGGCGGTCACCGGGACTGCCGCCGAAGCCGCCGAGATACTGGCCGTCGGTGATGATGGCGTCGAGCCAGGTCGCGTTCGTGTAAAAGCGGACATTTTCCACCGGCGAATAGACGAGCTCGAGCTCAAGCCCCTGACTCTCGGTATCGACGATGGCGGGATCGACGAAGGTGAAAGGATCGACGTCGATGAGATTCTCCACATCGGCCTGGAAGTAGGTGAGGGCGACGGAGCTGCGCTCATTGATGATGGGCTGGCGCGCGCCGATCTCCCAGGTCATGCTCTCCTCGGGCTGGAGCGTCGTGGGGTCAATGTTAGGGGCGAGGAAGATGAAATCCTGTCCCGCGGGCGCCTTGTAGCCGGTCGCCGTTTTCGCAAAGAGGGTCGTCCCGGTGGCCTCGAACTCGCGGCTCAACTGCACGGTGTAGGTGCCTTTGCTAGTGAACGAGTCGTGCTCGTCAAAGCGGCCCGAGGTGAGGAGGTGGAAGTCCCCCGGCAAGTCGAGGTCGGCCTGGGCGAAGACGCTCGTGTAGCTGAACTCGAACTCGCTCGGGAGGTTGAACGGCCCGGGAATGAGGGCGGTGCGTTCGAATTCGTAGCCGTAGTAGCCGGCTCCGAGAGTCCAGGTGGCCTCTGCGGTGGGGTGGTAGTTGAAGACGGCTTCCAGCTCATTGCCGGTCTGCTCGAGGAGGTTGTCGTTGAAAAAGGCGTCTTTCGTCGCCTCGAGTTCATTCGTGGTGAGGCTGTAGAATGTGGAGAAATCCCAGTCGTCGCGCCTCATGCTGAAGCGGGGCGAGAAGAGGGTGGATTGGTTTTTATTGATCTGCTGATCCGGGAAACCCGCACTGAGCGAGGAACCGGGGACTTCGAGGAAGGAGTCCTGAATATAACCGAGGACGTCGAAGTAGACACCGTCACCCAGCTCGATCGCGACATTTCCCCGGATGAGACCGTTTTCAAAATCGGAGGAGGGACGGTCGTTCGCCGTCTCGAGGAGGCTCGTGTCGAGGGCAATGGAGACGGGTCCGTCGCGGAGGGTGAGCTTGTGTCCGGTGCGGAAGGTGGAGAAGGAGCCGCCCTCGAGGAAGGAGGAAAGGGTATTCTCCTCAATGAAGCGGGCGTCGGTGGAGCGCATGTCGATGGCCCCGGCGAGGGCGTCGGATCCATAGAGGGAGCTGGAGGCGCCCTTGGTGATCTGGACAGACTCGAGGGTAGATACGTCGAGGTATTCGAGCTGATAGATGCCGGCCAACCCGGGAGGGAGACGGCGGCCATTGAGGAGGACGACGGTGTGATTGCTCTCCATCCCGCGGATGAAGAGGGAGGTCTGCGCGCCCATCTGCCCGGCTTCGACGAGACTGACGCCGGCAGTCTGGCTGAGGATGTCGCCGAGGTCATAGCGCTGGTAGGTGCGGATCTCGGCACCGGAGATGGTATCGACGGCGGGGAGCAGCGTCTTTTCCGCCTTTTCCACGGGGAGCAGGGTCTTCGTCGCAATCGAGGGGGCGTAGAACTGCTGCACGGACTCCTGCCGGATGATGACGGACCGCGCCGGGCTGGTCGCTTCGACGGTCGTTAGGTCGAGGGTCGCGACCGTATCGACGAGGGTGGAGGTTACCTGCTCCTGCGCCTGTGAGGCGGTAGGGAAGGCGAGCGCGGCGAAGGAGAGGAATGAACAAATCAACAAATCACGATTCATGAATATGAGATAGGATAGGTGAGGGAATCGCGCAAGTTTTTTTTGAAACATATTGTCGGTTGTAAGACGCAAGACCCGCTTGTCACCCAGATCAAGGGAAGCAAATTCGCTGTCGGTAAAATCACTCACGCAAAGGAATCCAACGGCTCAGCTCACAGAGGCCAGCTACAGCAAGAAATTGCCATGCGCTGAAAGATATTCGCGAGTTTTCCGAAAGCCTCTTCAGCCGTTTCTCATCACCCCCGCCTCCATCCTCCGAAAAGGCATGAAGGCCTCACTCCAGCGCTTAGCCCCTCCCCCGACAATGACACTGGACACTCCGCCGAATGCCCCTATTTTAAAAGTCGGACGGATGAATCTCACGACACTCAGCACCCGACTACTTCTCCTCGCACCCGGTCTCGGGTGGATGCTCCCGGGCTGATCTTGCCCGGTCTTTTCTCTCCTCCCGGCCCGGTCCCCTTTTCGCAGGGACCCGTTGCGCCCCTTCCTTTTCTCCCCTTTAGTCGTACCACGAATCCCATGAAACCTGAATCCATCCAAAAGTACCGGCCGTTTCCCGCGGTCGCGCTGCCGGACCGCCAATGGCCGGACCGGACCATCACGCACGCCCCGATCTGGTGCAGCGTGGACCTTCGCGACGGAAATCAGTCTCTCCCGGTGCCCATGAGCGTGGAGGAAAAAATCGAGTTCTTCGAAGTCCTCTGCCACGTCGGCTTCAAGCAGGTCGAGGTCGGGTTTCCCTCCGCCGCGGACACGGAGTTCAATTTCCTGCGCCGTCTCATCGACGAAGACCGCATCCCCGACGACGTCACCATTCAGGTGCTGGTGCAGACCCGCGATCACCTCATCCGACGCACCTTCGAGGCGATCGCCGGGGCGAAGCGGGCCATCGTCCACATTTACAACTCCACCTCGCCGCTGCAGCGCCGTGTCACCTTTGGCGACGCCAGCCGCGAGCAGATCCGCGACATCGCGATCGAGGGCGCGAGGCTGGTCAGGGAACTCGTCCCCACGATCCCGCAGACGGAGATCGTGCTGCAGTATTCGCCCGAGTCGTTCTCGGACACGGAGCTCGATTTCGCTTTGGAATGCTGCAACGCCGTCATCGACGTCTGGGAGCCGACGCCGGAGAACCCGATGATCATCAATCTCCCGGATACCGTTCAGTGGAGCACACCGAATGTGCATGCTGACATGATCGAGTGGATGTGCCGTCATTTGAAAAATCGCGATGCCCTGCTCGTCTCGCTGCATACCCACAACGACCGCGGCACCGGGATCGCCGCCACCGAGCTGGGTCTCATGGCCGGGGCCGACCGCGTCGAGGGCACTCTCTTCGGCAACGGTGAGCGCACCGGCAATCTCGATATCGTCAACGTCGCGCTGAACATGAACAGCCACGGCATCGCGACAGGACTCGATTTTTCCGACCTCCCGACCCTGCGGCGCGTCTACGAGCGCGTCACCCGCATGACCGTCGGGGAGCGCCACCCTTACGTCGGGGAGCTGGTCTTCACCGCCTTTTCCGGCTCCCATCAGGACGCCATCAAAAAGGGCCTCGACCGCCGCGAACGCGAGGCCGCGGACAATGCCGCGCTCCCCTGGGGCGTGCCCTACCTCACGATCGATCCGCAGGACATCGGACGGTCTTACGAGGCCATCATCCGGATCAATTCCCAATCGGGAAAGGGCGGCATCGCCTACATCCTCGATCGCGAGCACGGCTTCGACCTGCCCAAGACGATGCACCCGCAGGTCGGGAAGTACGTGTATGATGTCGCCGATTCCGAGGGCCGCGAACTCGGCAACGACGAGATCGGAGACCTCTTTTTTGAAAAATTCGTCAACCGGGAGTCCCCGCTCAATCTCCTCGAATTCGAGCTCGACCACACGGGACGCAAGAGCGGCGAAGTCGTCTGCCACGCCACCGTGCAGATGGGTGACGAGATCGTAAAAGGGACCGGCAAAGGCAACGGCCCGATCAACGCCTTTGTCCACCTCCTCGCCGAGCTCGGCTACAAGACCTTCAAAGTGACCGACTACCGCAGCCAGGCGCTGCGCGGAGGATCGGATGCCGACTCCGCCGCCTACGTGCAGATTCAGGACATCGAGAGCGGCCGCATCCTCTGGGGCTGCGGCATCGATCCCTCCATTGAGATGGCCGGCCTGCGTGCCCTCGTCTCGGCATGGAACCTGCAACATGTGGAATCATGAGCCAACCCCGAAAAAAAGCGGTCCTCTTTGACCTCGACGGCACCCTCCTCGACACCCTGCAGGATCTCGCCGATTCGGGCAATGCGGTCCTCGCGGCCCGGGGATTTCCCATCCACCCAGTCGATGACTACCGCACCTTCATCGGGAACGGCATGCTCAATCTCGTGCGCGACATCTTCCCGCTCGGCTACCGCCCCGCCGAGGGCGACGAGACCGAGGAGATGCTGCTCGAGTATCGTGCCGCCTACGCCCGCAACTGGCAGAACACGACCGTCCCCTTCCCCGGCATCGCAGAGTTGCTCGATGCCCTCACCGCCGCCGGCGTCCCCATCGGCGTGCTCTCGAACAAGGCCCACGACTTCACCGTGAAATGCGTCGAGGCCTTTCTCCCCGGCTGGAAATGGGCTGTCGTCCTCGGCGCCCGCGACGGGATCGAGCGCAAACCCGACCCGACCGGTGCCTTCGAGGCGGCGGAGATCCTCGGGGTCGATCCGGCCGATTGTTATTTCATCGGTGACTCCGATGTCGACATGATGACCGCACTCAATGCCGGGATGCACCCCGTCGGCGTGGCCTGGGGATTCCGTCCTGTCGCCGAGCTGCTCGAGACCGGAGCCGAGACCATCCTCGATACGCCCGACGATCTGCTCGCCCTGCTCGGACTTTGACTCGTCCCTACCGCGCCTCGCGCCGGAATCGCGAGACCCTTGAATGGGCCATCGCTACTTACCCGTCCGCGTGAACTGCTCCTTGCCCCTCTTCCATTTCTCAAAAACCGTCTTCGCCTTCTCCTTTTGTTCCTCTGTCAGGATGGGGAGGATTTTCTCGACTCCGTCTCCAGTGATCTCAATGTCGCTCTCCACGTAGGTCTTGCGATGGCGGTAGCGGGCCTCGAGGACCTCGGTGACGACCGGCCTGACCTGCTCGACCTGGGCCTCGGTGAGGTCGAGCTGACGGGCGAGATGCCGCGTCACGAACGCCTTCGATTCCTCGTCGCGCCATCCCTCGCTGAGCGGGATGATGCGGACGAGGAAGAGGAAAAGCGCCACCGCCCCGCAGAGGAAGCCCGCGCCGAAGACCGCCGCGACGCCGCAGCCGGCTTTGAGTTTTGTTTTCGTGGCCATGCCGATCAGGTGCCGAGGGGGAGCAGCTCCATCCATTGCGAGACGAGCCCGCCCACCCCTTCGGGCAGGGAGTAGGGGTATTGTATTGTCAGGAAGATCGTCAGCCCGATCGCGAGCGGCAGACAGGCGGCGGAGAACCGCCACGAAAAGCGAGCGATCAGATCCGCGAAGGCGGGCTCTGCATCCGAGGCCGCCAGCACGGCCCGCAGTCGCGTTGCAAACCCGAAATCAAGGGCTTCGCCGAAGGGCGCATGGAGTCTCGCCTCGGCGAAGAGGCGGTCGAGAGGATGGTCGTTGTTCATGGGTCGAGTCCGAGTTCGTGAAAAAGGTCCCGCATTTTTTTCCGGGCGCGGTGGGCCCTCACTTTGACATTGGATTCACTCCAACCAGTCAGAGCCGCCGTCTCGCGGACGCCGCGCTCTTCGAGATCGAGCAGGGTGATGACGGTACGGTCCTTTGCCTCTAGATGCGCGAGGAGCAGGCTCACCGTTTCCCAGGCCTCGCGGCGCGAGCGTGCCCGCTCGTCCGCAGGATCGGCGTCGTCGCGGCTTTCCTGCGGATCGACGAGAGTCTCGCTCTCACGCCGTCGCCGGTTGCTGCGGAGAAAGTCGTAGCAGCCCCGCACCGTCACGGTCATGACCCAGTTTTCAAAAGGCGCGTCGGATCGATAGGAGGAAATTCCCCGCCACATTTTCAGAAAAAGATCCTGAGTGAGGTCCTCCAGTTCGGGTCTCGAGCGGGCAAAACGCGAGGCCGTGCTCCAGATGCGGGGACGATAGACCGAGGCGAGATGCACAAAGGCATCCTCATCGCCCCGTTTCGCACGGGCGACCCATTCGGATTCTGGTATCTCGGTCTCCACCTTTCGTGTCGTCCGGGTTGTATCGAAAAAGAACATGACCGGCAAGCTGTTCACTCCCCTGAAAGACGGTCGGCTGCCCGACACGGTTACAGGGATTCGTCAAAGTTCGGGAAAAAGATCGCGCTGATTGCGCCCTTGCTCTTTTGCCCAATCCTTGGCTAACTACCGCCTTATGAAGCGACTTTGCACCCTCTTTTCTCTGGTGGCCGGATTGGGCACCCTCTCCCTGCCTACTCTCCGCGCCCACGAGTCGGCCGACGAGATGGCGGCCATGGCCAAAGCCTTCATCGCCAACCTCGACGAGGTGCAAAAGCCACAGGCCGTCTACGCCCTCACCGACGCGGAGCGTGAAAACTGGGTCTTTATCCCGAGACCTTTCGAGGGGGAAGGCATGCGCCGGGGCCTCACGATCAAAGACATGCGCCCCGATCAGCGCCATCTCGCCTATGCACTGCTGAGCACGAGCCTGAGCCATCGCGGCTATGCCACGGCCCTGCAGATCATGAGCCTCGAGCAGGTCCTCTGGGAGCTCGAGAATCATTCTCCCAAGCGCGACACGCAGATGTACTACATCACGATCTTCGGTGATCCGGCGGAAAAGAACTGGGGCTGGCGATTTGAGGGGCACCACCTCTCGATGAATTTCACGGTCTCTGATGGAAAAGTGATCTCGGGCACCCCGAGCTTTTTTGCGACCAATCCCGGCGAAGTCCGCGAAGGTCCCCGCGCCGGTCTGCGTGTCCTCGCCGGAGAAGAAGACGTCGCCCGCGCTCTCGTGAAGTCGCTCTCCGACGAGCAGAAGACAAAAGCCCTCATCGGCACGACCGCGCCGGACGACATTCTCACCTCCAACGAGACAAAGGTCACCGCGCTCGAGGGCGGCGGCCTGCCTTTCGGCGAACTCACCGAAGCCCAGGAGAAAAATCTGCGCGAACTCATCGACGTTTACGTGCATCGTCTCCGTCCCGAAGTCGCCGCCGACCAACTCGCCGAGATCGAAAAGGCCGGGATGGACAAGATCGTTTTTGCCTGGATGGGCGGCACTGAAAAGGGCGACCCGCATTATTACCGCGTCCAGGGCCCGACCTTCCTGCTCGAGTATGCGAACACGCAGAACGACGCGAACCACGTCCACGCCGTTTGGCGCGACTTCGACGGAGACTTCGGTCGCGACCTCCTGCGCGAGCATTATCAAGCCCATCACCGGCCGTAGTAAACGCAGCGACCAATGACCCATGGCGGAAGACTTTCAAAAAGCGAACGCGGAGGATCTCGAGCGACTCCACCGCATGCTGCGCAAGGTCGCGGGAGATGATCTCGGGACCCTGCGCCGCCGTCTCGCCTCGCGTGACGAAGCCCGCATCCTCGACATCGCCTGCGGCGACTGCCGCGAGGCTGAGGTCCTCACCGACTTCATGGCCGAGCTGAAAGGCGCGCCCGACAGTGCGGTGAAGCTAACCGGGATCGACGTGCGCGCCCGCGAGATCGCCGATGCGGAGAAGAAGTTCGGCCGCCGCCGCGGGCCCGACGGACAGCGCGGCAAACGCGAGTTCGAGTTCCTCACCGGCGACGCCACCAAGCTGCAGGGCCACGCCGAGATGGGCGAGGATTTCGACCTCGTCTTCATGCGGCATCAGAACTACTGGAACGGTGACAGCACCTGGGAAAAGATCTTCGACCAGGCCCTCGAAAAACTCGGGAAAGACGGCCGACTCGTCATCACGAGTTACTTCGACAAAGAACACGCCCTCGCTCTGGAGGCACTGCAGCGCCTCGGCGGCGAACTCATCTGCACCGAGTTCAATGCCGAGACCCGCGAACTGGTTACGCCCGGGAAGTCCGTTGACCGCCACGTCGCAATTTTTAAGCGGAAGGATGGGTGAGCTGGGCCGGGCGTTTTTCGCTTTCTCCTTGCGCAAGTCCGACGTAGCTTGCGAGCGACACCATGACTGATATTTTCATCGTTCTGGGCGTGGTCGTTTTGTCCGTCGCCCTCCGCAGCTTCCGGAACCGGTTTCTCCGGAAGGTCGGCGCGCTCGGTATCCTCGCGGCGACCTTTCTCTTTTTCTACTTCCTCACCGGCAGCATCGCGGCGGGCGTGGGCGGCCTCTTGCTCTGGTTTCTGCTGCCCTGGGTGGAGCTGCTCACCCGCATCCGGCGGCTGCGGCTCCCACTCGTGAAGGCGCTCGAGAGACAGTCACCCCCGGGAGCGGCGCGTTTCCCCGACCTCACCGAATTGACCGACGAAGTCGAGACCGAGGGCTTCGAGTATGCGGCGGACACCGGCTGGGAGTGGGACGGCACGAACCAGTTTTATCGCCTCTTTTACCATCCCGAGATGCGCGAGTCGGCCGCGATCTGTCTCACCGAGCAGGAGGGCATCGCCTGGGTCTACCTCTCGGTGACCTCGCGTCACGGTCGCGGCGACACCTTCCGGACGAGCAATGTGCCCTTCAGCAGCCCCATGAAAATGGCGCCCGAGGTGCGCTTTCATCAGACGCCCTTTGCGGACTCGTTCTACGACCTGCTCCTCGAGCACCGCATCTGGCTCGGGGCTTTCGGGTATGAGGAATCGGACATGCTCGACGAGGATCCCGAGACTCTCGCCGGGCAGATCGAAGCCGAGACCGGACGACAGATCCGCCACAACATCGAGGTGGGCCTGATCGAGCACGCCGAGTCGGCCGAGACGGTGCGCTACTCGTGGCGCGGACTTTTTTATCTCTACTTTCAGCTCATTAAAGACATGGTGAAGATGAGCTGAGTGAGGGAGCTGTTTAGCTTTTAGCGATTTAGCTGTTTAGCGTATATGACTTTTTCTTTCAAAGGGGTTGTTCCCCGGATCGATCAGGTGGCGACGGAGGAGAGGTCGGCTTCTTTTACGAAGCGGTCGCTCAAAGGTGAGTCGAAACGCGAGGCGCTCAAGCTCGCCGTGTCGATGATGGATCTGACGACGCTCGAGGGGGCGGACACGAAGGGCAAAGTCAGCCAGCTCTGCCGCAAGGCCCGTCAGCCGATGGCGGCGCGCTACGGATGCCCGCCCTGCGCTGCCGTCTGCGTCTATCCCAACCTCGTCGCTCATGCCGTCGCGGAGCTCGCCGGCAGCGGCATAGCGGTGGCCTCGGTCGCGACAGGTTTTCCCAGCGGGCAATACCCTCTCCCGATCCGCCTCGCCGACGTGCGCGACGCGGTCGATGCGGGCGCGACGGAGATCGACATGGTCATCAGTCGCGGCGCCTTCCTCGAGGGCGACCTCGCCCGGGTCAGCGACGAGATCGCGGCGGTCAAAGAAGCCTGTGGCGAGGCGCATCTGAAAGTCATTTTCGAAACCGGCGAGCTCCAGACCTATGACAATGTCAGGCTCGTGAGCCAACTCGCGATCGAGGCGGGGGCCGACTTTATCAAGACCTCCACCGGCAAGGTCGCCCCGGCCGCGACGCTCCCGGTCACGCTCGTGATGGTCGAGACGGTGCGCGATCATTTTCTAGCGACCGGAAAATACATCGGCGTAAAACCCGCCGGCGGGATTCGCACGGCGAAAGAGGCGCTGCACTACCTCGTGATGGTGAAGGAGACGGCGGGCGACGCCTGGCTCACGCCCGACCTTTTCCGCTTCGGAGCGAGTTCGCTGCTCGCTGATGTGGAGTTGCAACTCGCGAAGCTGGCGGACGGGAACTATCAGAGCGCGGATTACTTTTCGAAGGGATGAATCGTTTGAGATGGATCAGAACACAGATATCCACAGATGCGCTTCGCTTTCACGGATGACACGGATTTTAGATTTCTTCGATCTGTGCAATCTTCTGACATCTGCGAATATCTGTGTTGAAACCTAAGGCCTCACATGAAACCCAGAACGTCGCCCCTCACTCCTCCCGCCCTCGCCTCGGACTACGCACCGGCCCCCGAGACGACCCCGGTGAATCTGCGGAAGCAGTACGAGCTCTTCATCGACGGCAAGTTCGTCGCCCCGGCTTCGGGGAAGTATTTTGGCTCAATCAATCCCGCGACGGGAAAACGTCTCACTCGCATCGCCCACGGAACGGAGACCGACATCAACGCCGCCGTGAAGAGCGCCCGCCGCGCCTACGACAAAGTGTGGGGTCCGATGGCTCCGGCCGAGCGCGGCAAGTATCTATTCCGCATCGCGCGGCTCATTCAGGAAAAGTCGCGCGAGCTCGCCATCCTCGAATCGATGGACGGCGGCAAGCCCATCCGCGAGAGCCGCGACATTGACCTGCCCCTCGTGGCGGCGCATTTTTTCTACTACGCGGGCTGGGCCGACAAACTCGCGTATGCCTTTCCGGGGCGGACTCCGGCTCCGCTCGGGGTTGCGGGGCAGGTCATCCCGTGGAATTTCCCGCTCCTCATGGCCGCGTGGAAAATCGCGCCCGCCCTCGCCTGCGGCAACACCGTCGTGCTCAAGCCGGCCGAGACGACCTCGGTCACGGCGATGCATCTCGCGGCCATTTTTCAGGAGGCGGGCCTGCCCGCGGGAGTCGTGAACATCGTGACCGGTCCCGGGGACACGGGCGCCGCCCTCGTCGCCCATCGCGGCATCAACAAGGTCGCCTTCACCGGCTCGACCGCCGTCGGCAAAGAGATCGCGCGCACGCTTGCGGGCAGCGGGAAAAAGCTCACGCTCGAGCTGGGCGGCAAGGCCGCGAACATCGTCTTTGACGATGCCCCAATCGAGGCCGCCGTCGAGGGTGTCATCAACGGGATCTATTTCAATCAGGGCCACGTCTGCTGCGCGGGCAGCCGTCTCCTCGTGCAGGAGTCCCTCCACGATGAGTTCGTCGAGCGGCTCCGTCGTCGTCTCGAGACCCTGCGGGTGGGTGATCCGCTCGACAAAAACACCGACATCGGTGCGATCAATTCCCGTGAGCAGCTCGCCCGCATCACCGCCCTGATAGGCTCGGGCATCGAAGAGGGAGCGACGCTCAACGAGTCGCCCTGCGCGCTCCCCGAGGAGGGATTCTGGTGTCGCCCCTCCTTTTTCACCGGCGTCACCTCGGCCCATCGCATCGCCCGCGAAGAGATCTTCGGCCCGGTCCTCAGTGTCATGACCTTCCGCACACCGGCCGAGGCGGTGCAAAAGGCGAACGACACCTGCTACGGACTCAGCGCCGGGATCTGGACGGACAAAGGCAGCAAGATTTTCAAAATGGCCTCGCAGCTCAAGGCCGGCGTGATCTGGGCGAACACCTTTAATAAATTCGATCCAGCGAGCCCCTTCGGCGGGTTTAAGGAGAGCGGTTTCGGGCGCGAGGGCGGGCTGCAGGGGCTGCGGGATTATGTCTCGCTGGGGTGAGAGCCTGCCATCCCGGAGGAGGGTTCGCGCCGATCCATGAGCCGACGGTCTCGAGCAGCAGAAAAACCAGACCGCCCCAGAGTAGGTATTGCCCAAGAAAGTAGGAAAAATCGAGCCCCCATCGGGGACGGAAAAAGGCCTGTTTCCTCGCTCGAAAAGCCATTTCGAGAGGATGGAAGATCGCCGCCAACAGGAGAAACCCGATGCCAACAGAGAGTGCGTAGCCGAAAATCGTCATTCGCCGAACGGATCCCGTGAGAATGAGTTCTCGGGTAGCGATTGAGACGCCGCTATTTACCACACCCGGTCGATGAGATCGGCAACATGCTGCTCCCATCCCTTTCTCCCGGACCCGCTTTGGGAGCCCGCATCGGGGAGAAGGGGCATCTTCACTGACAGTGTCTTTCATGCCCGGCAGTCCGGGGTTGATGCCGTCGCCGCGAACGGCGTTGATGTGGGCGTAGCGCCAGTGGCCGCAGGGTGAGCCGGAATCGGGTTCAATCTGGATGGCACCGGCGGCGGACGGGAAATTAATCTCCTTGCCACTGACGGATCTGGGGACCTTCTCCTGGAATTTCGAAGGGTCCAAAGAGGGTGAAGTCCTCAGCGGCGACTGGTTGATCGATGAGGACGGATTTCTTGTTCTCGTGGACGAAGACGTTCAGCTCGTCGGCGACATCACCCGGAATGATGACAGTACGATGCACTTTCTTCTTGCCGGCAGTCCTGAGGGAGATCCCGGGCTGACCTTTCTAAGAAGGTAATCGAGTCGCCCGCCTTCGCCTTTAAATGAGGCGCTTCAGAAAGTCCGGGTTGTTTTTACCCGGACGAAGCGGGCGGCGGTCCCTGAAGGAATGCTGAGTTGCACCGTGACGAGCCTCATCGGGGGTTCACCGCTGATGACATCATCGGAGAGCACAAGTCCGTTGTTTTCTCCGATGACACTGGCTCCTGCGATGCTCCTGGCGATGGTTGTCCATGAATCGAGGGTGTCGCTCACCTGCAACTCAAGGTTCGTGTCCGTTGCCAGAGGATTGCGGCGAAACGTGGACGTGAGAAAGATCGTGCCGGCGCCACCGGGAAGACGTTCGACCGAGAATCCCCGGTTCCCTGCGGCCTGATGAACCAGCGGACTGAATCCCCTGGCGTGCTCCTGAAGAAGCGTCAACGCATCACCGTCACCGTCCGGGTCGATGTATTGTCCGGTGAGCAATCCGGGAAAGTAGGTTGTCAAAAAGACCTCAAACGGCCGGTTCGCAGGCGGCCCCGGATAGATGAGTGAGAGAGCCGGAGCATGATCTCCCGGAATCGCCCCGTCGGTCAGATCTTTGCTTCCGAAACGTTTTGCGGTGAAGTCGATCGACTCATCCCCGATCAGAATCCACCCTTGATTTGTTGAGGGGGAGTCCACCCAGGCCTGCGCATCGGCGGTGAGCTGAGCCGAGGACCATGCATAGTCCCCCTCGCTGTCCACGACCGTCGAGGCCGTATCCGTACTGGAAAAATCCCCTCCGGGGGCGGTCCAGGCATCGGTGTTGAAAATCCGGCTCAACCAGGTGGCATCACCGGTCGTGGCGGGAGCGCCCTGTCCTCCTGCTCCGCTCGGAAGAGAGGTGCCTTCCCCCCACTGAGCGGTCACCCGGCGTAGCTTCATGCTCCCGGGTCCGGGGCTGTTGCCGGAGCTCAGATTGGCAAACAGGCTCAGGGATGCGGAGGCCACCGGTGTGCCTGCGGGGATGCTGCTGAGGTCAAAAGCCATGAGCGCCCGCCGCAGCCCACCACCATTGATACGACCCGCGTAGAGATAACCCTTTCCGGCGCTGTTTGAGGTCGAATTGGAAAAGACCGTGTTGTCGCGGACCGGCTCGAAGGTGGTCGTTGCAGCCTCAAGCGGAACGATTCGGTAAATTCCGCCTGCGGGAAGTTGAGTCGCCGGATCGACCGCCAACACGCCGCTGGTTGTTTTAGTTCCGATGTAGAGTTCCCCGGCTTCGTCCTCACCCAGCGTGAGGATGCGTCGGGAACCGGAGAGGGGATTGGCTTCCGTGAGGGAAAGCGCCCCTGTCAGGGTAAAAGTGCCACTCAGGGGCGAAGTCTCTTCAAGTCCCATGAGTCGCCCCGCATTGGCGATCGAATCCCGGTAGTCGGCAAAAAGATATTTTCCCTGCAGGTCCGGAATCCCGGCACCGCGGTAAACAAATCCGCCGGTGATGGAGACGCCCAGTTGCGGGAGCGCGGGATTGCCTATCGTTGTCCCGTTGTGGGCATATTCCGCGATCGGGTCGATCGAGGTTACCGGGGCGGTCCCGGCTCCGACCATGGTCGCGTCAAACTCGAAGCTCCCCTCGCGATACCGCCAACCGTAGTTCATTCCGGACTGGATCAGATTGATCTCTTCGACTCGTCCCTGCCCGACATCTCCGCAGAAGAGGCGATCGGTGCCTCCGTTTCGTTGATCAAAGGAGAATCGCCACGGATTTCGAAGTCCGTAGGCGAAAATTTCCCCGCGGACGCCGCCGCCTTCTCCCGCGAAAGGATTGGTCCCCGGGATGCCGAATCCCCCCCCGGGCCCGTTGCTCCCGAGCGGGTCGATCCGCAAGATTTTCCCGAGAAGGTTGGTGCGATCGAGTGCATTGCCCAGGACTCCGGAGGGTTGAGTGCCATTGCCGCCGGTATGTCCCGCGTTGTTGTCGTTTGCGCTTCCGCCGTCACCTGAGCCGATGTAAAGAAGGCTATCCGGGCCGAACTCCAACTGACCTCCGTTGTGGTTCCCCTGAGGTTGGCCAAAAGTGAGGAGGATTCTCTCACTTGAAGGATCCGCAAGGTCGGGATTTGTGCTGCTCGCCTGGAACTCTGAAATCACGCTGATATGGTCCTGGGGAGTCGTCGGATTCTGGTTCGTCTGGCTTGGGGCGCTGTAGTAGACGTAAAATTTCCGATAACCGGATTTTGCCACATCTTCAAAATCCGGATGGAAGGCCAGTCCGAGTAGTCCTCGTTCACTGTATCCGACCGGGGCCGGATAAATGACATTTTGTCCTGTGGCACTCAGATCGAGGAACGGATCGGGAAGAAGCATTCCGTCCCTGATGACGTAGACCAAGCCGGGTTGATCACAAACAAAGAGCCGTCCGCTGCCGTCCCCGGCGTGAGTGATCGTCGTGGGCGAGTGGATCTGGCTGAGGACGAGCGGTTTGAGATGCAGCCTCGGGAATTCCGCTTCCGCAAAGACGGGGAGCAGGCAGGCCGCAACGAGGGAATACCGGTAGGAGGGAAACTTCATTAATCGCACAGTTCAGAGGACGGTTCATCCCTGTTCAAGGATTGAATCAGTAATCTTCGCTGCGGACAAGCTCTTTGCGGGAGCACTCGGTAAAGAGTTCGACGATCGGCGTGCCCTTGTCGTAACAGTTTAGCCGATTTCACACTCACCCAACCCTCTCCCCTCCACCGCTCAACAGCGTCTGATCCCAAGCCTGACTCATCGAAACCAGGATCCCCCATCCGGGGAATCCCGAACGACCTTTCCCACATTCTAGGCGACGCTACTTGATAAGACCGGCTCCCCATTTAAGTACGATCAGCGGCAGCACCGTAATCATGATGAGAAGGCTGAGGACCAATCCGATCTTCACGTAATCCATGAAGCGATACCCGCCCGGCCCCATCACGAGAGCGTTGGCGGCGTGTGAGATCGGGCTGGAAAAACTGGCCGACGCCGCCATCGCGATCGTCATGATGAGCAATTGCGGCGCAAGGTCGAACCGGGTCGCTGCATCGACGGCGATGGATGACATGATCACGACGAGGGGAGCAGTGGGAACAACTGTCGTCGCCAGCATGGTCAGGAGATAGAGCCCTACGATGATGCCCCAGGGTCCGAAAGGCTCCACCGCACTCGCCATTCCTTCCGCCAGCCAGGTCGTGGTGCCGGTGCTTTGCATGGCTGCGCCGAGGGGAAGCATGCAGGCGATCAGGAAAACCGACTTCCAGTCGATCGCACGATACGCTTCGTCCACCTTGAGACAACGGAAGGCAATCATGAAGGCTCCCCCGGCCACTGCGGCAACGGCGATGGGCAACCGGTTCGTCAATGACAAGGCCACCACACCCATGACGATGAGCGTCGCCAAGACCGGTTTCCAAAGGGCCGGTCTCTTCTTTTCGGGCGCGTCGTAGGCGGCTTGGCTGAGAATGAGAAAATCCGCCTCCTCGCTAAGTTCGTTGATCCGGTTGCGCGCACCGTAGAGCAGCAGGGCATCGCCGAATTCGAGCTTCATGTTGCGAAGATGAGAACCGTAGGAGCGGCCCTGGCGCCAGATCGACAGGATCTCCAATCCGTAACGTCGGCGAAAATTGAGTTCCTTAAGGGTCTTGCCCGCCACGTCACTTTGCGGAGACAGGGTCACCTCGACGTGTCCCTCGTCTTCCTCCGTCAGCAAACTGTCTTCGCCGTCCGATCCGATCAGTTCCAGCGACTGAATCCCCCGCATCAGGTCGATACGAGTCCGCGACCCGTGGATCAGGAGCTTGTCTCCGATCTGGAACTCCTCATCGGCGGAGGGGAAAAGCACCGATCCGCCCCGCCGGGCAATGCCGATGATGCGAAGTTGCAATCGATCGCCGAGGCCGGAATCCCGAATGCTCATCCCGGCGAGATGGGAGCCTTCGCCGACATCCAGTTGCAGCAGCGATTGGGTCTTCGGGTAGATCATTCCCAGATTTTCATTCGAGATCAGCTCCACATTGTCGAATTGACGGGATTCTCGAAACGCCTCCCACTCCTCGCTTTTCAACTCCAGATGGAGGCGATCGCCCGCGCGAAGTTCGAAGTCGGCCATGCCATTCCGAACGATCTTTTCCTCCCGCCGGATGGATAGAATGTGGGCGCTGAATCGCCTCGCAAAATCGGTTTCCCGCACCGTCAAACCGGCCAGATCCGATTCCCCCGAGACGAGGGCCGAAACCAGCATCAACCTCTGACTGGAAAGCACTTCGGCAATCTCGGTGCCGGAAGCCATCTCGAAGGCTCGCCAGCGCAGAAAATCCTGAAACTCCTCAACCCGTCCCTGGACCAGCATGATGTCCCCGGAAGCGAGCACGAAGTCGCCACCGACCGCCGTGATCTTTTGCTGTCCCCGCCGCACCGCATACACGCTGAGGCCGAGGATCGCGCCCAGTTCCGATTCGGCGAGGGTGCGGCCCGCAAATGGGGATTCGGTCCCCAGCTTCAACCGAAACCGTCGTTCCTCCAACGCATGGGCGAAACGCATCGCCGGTCCGGCTTGCTCCATCGATCGCCGCATGGCATCAGGCATTTCCCTGGGAAGCAGATGCCGGCCTACGAACGCCACGAAAAGCGTCCCGACGATGAGGGCCGGAACCCCGAAGGGTGCGAACTCGAAGAACGTAAACCCCTCGTGACCCGCATGAAGCAGCGCGTTGGAGGCGATAAGATTGGGCGGAGTTCCCACCAAGGTCGTCAAGCCGCCCAAATGGGCGCCGAACACCATCGGCATGAGCAAGCGCGAGGGGGAGGTCTGCGTTCGTCGGGCCACGTCCATCACCACGGGGAGCATCAGAGCGGCCACCCCGATGTTCGCCATGAAGGCAGAGAGGATCCCGGCGGTGAGCATGATCACGATGATGATGCGAGGTTCGGTGGTTCCGGAAATGCGGAGAACTTGTCGCCCGATGATGTCTGCGACACCCGTGGCGCTAAGGCCGGCGCTGAGAATGAACATGGCCCACACCGTGATGACCGCCGGATTGCTAAAGCCGCTCAGGGCTTGTTCGGGCGTGATGAGGTGCGAAAGACTCAGGACCGCCAGGACCAGCAGCGCCACCACGTCCATGCGCAGCTTTTCCGTCACAAAAAAAACCAGGGCCACGCCCAGAAGAACTAAAACGGAAGCGATTTCGACAGTCATGAACCATTTGCGTCCGGTTCCCCGTGAAATCCGGCATCGTTCGCAACATAGAACCGCAAGGGTCCCCCTGCCAACCACGATTCACAAAAGCAAACCCGCGACACAGCCAAGCTCCCCGCCGAGTCACCCAACCCTCTAAGACAAGATGGCAGGGACGGTTCGGCGGAAGCCCGCCCCCGCGAATCGTCCGCCGGAGCCCGAGTGTCCGCCGAACACGGACGCCCCTGCGGTGCGTCCCTACCGGAACATTCCGGGGGCGAATGTTGCTTAATTCCGCCTCCTCCAACACCATTCGGGTCAGTCCCACAAAGAGGATCAGGAGGCAGTTCGACCGCTGAACGTGTGAAGACGTGAGGCCCAACGACACGATCACGTCACGAGCTTCGCCGACGCTGGGAAAGGAACGCCCACGAGAAAAACAGCATGAAAACGAAATCGTTCAAACCGTAGATGCTATAGAAAACACCGGCAAAGATATCCCGCTCATAGAGCGATGAAAGACTGTTCGCGGAGTGCCACTTCACCCAAACGACCACATAGACGAGCTTCTCGAAAGCAAAGGCAGCCAGTAGCCAGGAGATGTCTGAACGGATCGTGGAAGCGCCTCCATAGGCAAGCCCCCACACGACAATCATGATCAGACCGAAGGTCGACATCGTAACAGGATCGGCTTCGCTAATCACCTCGTTGGTGAACAGTCTCGAAAACAGGAGAACACCTCCGATGTTCAGCGCGGCCGCACCGATCAACCCATTTCGAAGGAATCTATTTGTCATGCAAAACCCCTACTCCATGGACTGAGCCCCGGCGAGCCGTATCGAGCGCCCATCGAACCATCGTTTGTTGTGTTGATGAGAGGACGACTGCGGCCCGGAAACCGATGGAAAGACCACTCGCTTTGTGGCTTTCGGCTTTGATTGGCCCTCGGCAAAGATAGCGGTAATGGGAGTTCGCAGCTCGTGTGAAGCGTTCGAAGTGAATTCCCGTTGTCCCAGAATACTACCCTCCAGACGATCAACGGAGTCGTTCAGAACCAGCGACAGATCTTTGAGCTCCGAACTCCCTGCCTCGATTGGGATGCGCTGATCAAGGGCACCGTCGGCAATGGTTTAGGCCGTGTCGGAAATCTGCCCGATGGGGCCAAGTGCCCTTTTGGTAAACCAGAAGCCGGCCAGAATGAAAAAGGCGAAGAACGCCGCTTCTCCAAGGATCATGCGAATCAGAAACTGGTTGAGCCTCGACGCCTGGTATGAAAATTTTCATCGAAAAGGTGATCATACAGCTCCGTCCGCGAGATCACCTTGCTCCGATTCAAGGCAAGAAATTCGATCAGGGCATATTCGAGAGCGGTGATTGACACGGGGGTGCCCGCTTTCATAATGAGTTTCCGATTGAGATCCAGCGTATAGTCCCCGAGTCCGATGACGGCTTGCGCTTCGCCCGCCGAGCGACGGATCAAAGCCCTGAGCCGGGCTTCGAATTCATCCATTTCGAATGGCTTGGGCAGGTATTTTCCGCACCCTCGTCCAACCCGCGAATTCGATCTTCGACGGAATCGAGGGCGGTCAGCATCAGTAATGGAGTGCGATCGGATGCGCGAAGTTTCGACAAAACCTGCCAGCCGTCCATGCCGGGCAACATCACATCGAGGATGATCGCGTCATATTGAGAGTCCTCGGCCTTCCACAGATCTTCCCGTCCATCCGGGGCGACATCCACGGCATAATTCGAAGCCCTCACCGCGCGTGCGACGCTGTCGCGAATGCCGGGGTGATCTTCGATCAGGAGGATTCTCATGGTTTGCGCTTTTGAATGAACCGCAATGGTGTGAAAGGGTCGCGAGAGTTTCGGCCCTCCCTCGGGAGTTCGTTTCACCTCACCTAAAACTCATCTTGGTCCTCCCGGTTGCGGTCACGTTCTCTGCACATGCCCGATTTTGCTAGCGGAGATTGCCGGGGCGGACGAACCATCACCGCCGATGCAACCCGCGAGGCAGGGGCAAAGCTGGTGAGCCCGTAGAAACGAGACAACGGCGTTGAGAAAACCATTTCCTGGCAGTATCGGTAAGCTGTGACTGCCCAATGAACGCGCGATTTTTGACTCTCTTCTGCTCGAGCTTGCTCCTCGGAGCCTGCTCTCAAGAGCCGGTCACCGAATCGGAGGGCGGGAAAAGCCTGCCCGCTCCATCCGATTCCGCGACTACGGAACATCCGACCGAGGGCATGGTTTTGATTCCGGGCGGTGCCTATCAGCGCGGCGGCGATGCCGGGGAAATGGGCGGGGACTCCTTCTCGCATCAGTCGGCCTACCCGATCCACGAAGTTCAGGTCGATTCCTTTTGGATCGACGAAGCCGAGGTGACCAATCGCGAGTTTGCGGCCTTTGTCGAGGCAACCGGATACGAGACTTTTGCGGAGCGCCCTCTCCCGGAGGAGCGAGTGCGGGAACTGCACGAAGATGCGAGAAGGAATTTGGCGCGCCTCGAGTTAATGGCAAACCGCGCGGCGGGAGAGGAACGGGACGAAATCCTTGCCTCGATCGCACGGATTCGGGAGGCATCGAAATTTGAGCTGCTCGCCGGATCGATGATTTTCGCGACCCCGGAAGGAGAGCTCTACAATCCCAATGATATTTCACAGTGGTGGAAACTGGAGTCGGACGCGAACTGGCAAACTCCGGGAGGTTCCCGAACGACGCTGGAAGGGTTGGAGGATCATCCCGTCGTGAATGTGACGCACGAAGATGCCGCCGCCTACGCGAAGTGGGCCGGGAAGCGGCTCCCGACCGAAGCGGAATGGGAAAAGGCGGCCCGCGGCGGTCTCGAGCATCAACCCTACGCGTGGGGCAGCGAGATGTTTCCCAAAGGGGAAGATGTCTGGATGGCGAACATCTGGCAGGGGGAGTGGCCGCACGAAAATTCGGAGGCTGATGGCTTTTTCGCGACCGCGCCCGTAAAAAGGTTTCCCCCAAACGGCTACGGCCTCTTCGATATGTCAGGAAACGTCTGGGAGATGGTGTCGGACTTTTACCTTCCCAATGCCTATGAACTGGCCTCCGCGACCGTTCCGAATCCCACCGGACCGTCGGAAGAGGTTGCGGTCCAACCGGGGGAAACGGTGATCTACAAGGTCACCAAAGGCGGATCCTTCCTCTGCTCCGACGTCTGGTGCAAAGGGTATCAACCGGGATCCCGACAGCAGATTGACAACGAATCGCCGTCGAACCACACTGGCTTTCGCTGTGTCATGGATGTCGTAAAATCCGAGTGAAGAGCAAAGACTCCGAACGTGAGACCCGCGTCCCGCCGGTGTGCAAGTGCTTCAGCGACGGTAGATAAGTTCCAACCACCCCCGAAACCTCTCCCACAACCTCACCAGCCCGAGCGTATCGAGGTGACAATACGCACGCAGTTCCTTCTCAATCTCCGCCTTGCGCTCCGGAGTCGTCGCGGGTTGGACGGCTTCTTTGTAGGCCTCTACGGCCATGGCGCCGTCGGCGACGCCGGTGGGATGATCGTAGGAAAGGTCGGGACAGGCGGCGGGAAGGATCGACTTCAGCCCCCATCGACCGTGCTGGGAAGGATCGTAGAAGCGGGCTTTCGCGATGGGGAGTAGATCGACGATGCGATCAACGAGGGCGAGGAGAGCGCTGCGATGCCCGGGAAAACGGACCGCGAGGGCGCGGATGACCATTTTTTCAAAGGTCGCGTTGTAGGCGAAGACGGGACCGCTCTCTCCACATCCCCCGACGAGAGCGCGGGCGAGCGGTCCGGCGGGATCGTCGCCGCTGAGATCGAGAAAGGCCTCGTGATGGAGCGTCCCGTCCTCCTCGCGCCGGTGGAGGCTGAATTGGAACGGGATCTGCTCGTAGGGGCGGCGCCCTTTCCAGACCGGCACCGCGAGCACGACGGATTCGAAATCGAGAAAGCGGACCGGGAATCCGAATCCGGCGAGATCGGCGGCGGCTCCGGCGGCATCGAGCCAGGTCTCCCCACTGCGGGTCACGTCGCGGACCCATCGCTGCGTCGGCGTGAGATACTCGTTGGGCACCTCGCGCAGGTCGCGGATCCCGAGCGCCTCGACGGCGGCACGGCGACGTCCGCTGAAGTTGGGCAGAGAGCTGAGCGGGTACTCGGCACTCTCGTGCTCCTGATGGCAGTAGTGGATGAAAGGACAGACGAAGGGAACCGCGCAATGCTCCCCACAGCGCCCTCGGCCACGTAGGCCTGCACGGCGATGTCTTCGCGGTAGTAGTCTTTGATCCCCGCCGCCGACTTCACCTCGATCATGCGCCAGCGCAGCGATCCGTCCGAGGTGTCGGGGAGCATGACGTCGGCAAAGGCGAGCGCGCTGGGCATTTTTAATCCCGCCTCGAAGACCGGACCGCCGCCCTCGCGCAGGAGCCTCTCACTCCGGGCAAAAGCCTCATCAAACCCGAGTTCATCGAGATCGAAAAAGACGCCGGTGCCGGACTCGTCGTAGATGAGACGGGCCACCTCGCCGATCTCATTCCCGATACGGTAGGCAGTTTCCGAGCCGGAGTCGTCCTTGAGATCGGACCGGTGGAGTTCTAGCCAGAGACGTTTCGTGCACTGGCGGTAGGCGAGGATCTTTGATTTGGAAAGCGATCGCATGAAAAAAAGGGATCCGTCAGGCAAAGCGGGCGAGACTGAGAAAGTCTGCCGGCAGAGGGCTCTCGCCGTCTACTAACAAATCACTAAGTATCTCCCCGAGGACACTCGCAAACTTATAGCCGTGCCCCGAGAGTCCGGCGGCAAAGACGACATTGCGGTGGCGGGGATGACGATCGACGATGAAGTGCTCGTCGGGGCTCATCGTGTAGCTCGAAGAACTGCCACACGCATGGGCGGGCGGATGCTGATCGAGCCCGACCGCGCGCAGTCCGCGCGAAGCGAGATGCCACAGGACCGCGCTGCCCACCCCTCCGGTTACGAGCACGATGACATCCGGCTTTGAGTGCATAGGCTGAATGTGGAGAAATCCGCGATCGGGGCAAGCGGGAATCGGGTCGCCTCACGCAAATACGAAATCCTTTTCCCCATGGATTCGCGTCCCTCTATCGTTGGGAAATGTGAAAGCCGTGAAAATGAACGCCCCGCGTCCCGCGACTGCCGCGCTCCTCGCCGGCTTTGCCATGCTCTCCGTGAGTTGCGATTCCCCCGCCGACATGACCGCCGACGATCCCTTTACCACCCGACGCAACGCCCTCGTCGATTCCTTCATTGCCGGCCCCCGCTACCGGGTGAGCGATCCACGGGTAATCGATGCGATGCGAACGACGCCCCGCCACCGTTTCGTCACGGAGGAAATGCAGCCGCAGGCCTACCTCGATGAACCTCTTGCGATCGGTCACGGCCAGACTATTTCCCAGCCTTCTCTCGTCGCCTTCATGACCGAGCAGCTCCGGCCCCGACCGGAAGACCGCGTCCTCGAAGTGGGGACAGGCTCGGGCTACCAGGCGGCGGTGCTGTCTCCGCTCGTCGCGGCGGTCTACACCATCGAGATCGTGGAACCGCTAGCCAACAGCGCCGCCGCGACCTTCAGGGAACTCGCCTACAAGAACATTTTTCCCCGCTTAGGCAACGGCTACGAAGGCTGGCCGGGAGAGGCCCCGTTCGACGCGATCATCGTGACCTGCGCCCCCGACGATATTCCTGACGCCCTCGTCGAGCAGCTCCGCGAAGGTGGCCGCATGGTCATCCCGGTGGGACCTGAAAACGAAGTGCAGGAGCTCTATCTCCTCGAAAAGAAGGAGGGAAAAATCGTGCGGGAAAGTATCCTGCCGGTGCGCTTTGTCCCGATGACGGGCGCGGACCAGGGCAAAGAAAAGGCCCCGTGAGATTTCTCTCGCGAAGCCTTTGCATGGCGTTTTGACCGCCTTTAATATGAATCGGTTCAGCGTGAGCCCGACCGCGGACGGCTGAAGGTGCGGCTGTTGCCGGTGCCACTGCGGCTGTTGCCGGCACTGCCACCACGACCGCCACCATTTCCACCGCCACCACCGCCACCGCCACCACCGGAGCGTCCTCTGCCACCCCCGCCATTTCCACCGCCATTTCCACCGCCGCCACCGCCGCCACCGCCGCCGGAACGACCGCGTCCGCCGCCATTGCCGCGCGAGGTGTTGCGGGCGTCTTCACGACCGTCGATCTCGCAGAACTGGAACCCCTCGATGTGCTCGACGGGAATGCCGTGTTTCAGGACCGCTTCGATGTCCTTGAGGAGACCGCGCTCATCGGCGCTCACGAGTGAGTAGGCCGAGCCTTCCTGTCCTGCCCGACCGGTCCGGCCGATGCGGTGGACGTAGTCTTCGGGCACATTGGGCAGCTCGTAGTTCACGACGTGGGGGAGCAGATTGATATCGATCCCGCGCGAAGCTACATCGGTCGCAACAAGCACGCGCACACGACCGGATTTGAAATCATCAAGCGCCTTGGTGCGGGCACTCTGGCTCTTGTTGCCATGGATCGCCGTAGCGGTGATGCCGTCCGTCTCGAGATTCGCCGCGAGACGGTTGGCCCCGTGTTTGGTGCGGGTGAAAACGAGCACCTGGCTCCAGTTGTCGTCTTTGATGAGCTTGGAGAGCAGGGTGCGCTTTTCCGCCTTCGAGACGGGATGGACGACCTGGGTCACTTTCTCCGCCGCCGTATTACGACGCGCCACTTCGACGAGGGCCGGATTGTGCAGGATACCGTCGGCAAGCGCCTTGATCTCGGTCGAGTAAGTCGCCGAGAACATGAGGTTCTGACGACGCGCGGGGAGGATCTTGAGGACCTTGCGGATGTCGTGAATGAAACCCATGTCGAGCATGCGGTCCGCCTCGTCGAGGACAAAGATCTCGACATCGGAAAGGTCGATCGTTCCCTGGCTGACGTGGTCGAGGAGACGCCCGGGCGTAGCCACGAGGATGTCGACGCCACGACGGAGTCGATCGATCTGAGGATTGATCCCCACTCCGCCGAAGATCACGGTCGAGCTGAGATGGAGTCCTTTGCCGTAGCTGGCGACGCTGGCTCCGACCTGGGCGGCGAGTTCGCGCGTCGGCGTGAGGACGAGTCCGCGCGGACACTTCGGACGCGAGCGCCCCTTCGAGAGACGCTGCAGCATTGGCAGAGTGAAGGCGGCGGTTTTGCCCGTGCCCGTCTGCGAGCCACCCATGAGATCACGCCCTTCGAGGATCGTAGGGATGGCCTGGGACTGGATCAGGGTTGGTTCGGTGTAGCCTTTCGCAGCGACCGCTTCGGCAAGTTCGGCAACGAGGCCTAGTTTTGTGAATGACATAATAGAAGTATTTTGGGTAGTTAGTTAGGATCAAAAAGATCCGTGCGACCTAACCTGAACAATCCGCCGCGCCGCCCTGGAGACAGGGGGGAAAAGGGAGGGAACGGGGCATGCCGCCTGCAGGATTTCGGTCCTGCAATATCACGGGCTGACACATTGAAGGAACGTCATTTCCCTCTCCCGATCCATTCAGATGAGCCGTAAACCGGCTGGCACCCTGGAGACAACATCACGCCGTCCCCTGACGCCGCGACAGAACACCCGAACCCCGCGTTTGTCAAAGCATTCCCCGTCGTGCCCTATTCGGCGGGAATGAACTCTTCGGCAAACGAGGGCTCCAACTCGGGCCGGAAAAAGTCATCAAGACGGGTCGCGCGACCGGCCGCGGCATTGTCCTCGAGTGGCACGAGACGCAGACGGTAGCGCCGCCCCGGCTCGAGCGAGGCGCCCGGCTCTAGCTTGCGATCCCGAAAGGCCCAGAGGAAGACGAGCCGATCTTCCCCGTCCGCGACAAAGAGGGCTGAGTAGATCGCACTGGCATAGGGCGTCTGCGCCGGATCCTCGATGCGGGATCTCTCCCGGAGCGTCGCGGTGATCTCGACGACGCCGGTGCTCGCGGGCAGGTGCGGTTTCCCTGTCTCGGGAAAGCGCACCTCTCTCCACTCGATTCCGGCGCGGCGGGCGGGGAGCTCGGCGAGCAGCAGATCGCGCGAGGAGAGCAGCCAGACGACGGTCCGCTTTTTCGCGAGCACCTCGCCGGGCAGAGCGGCAAAGGCCTCGCGCACTGCGCTCGCTCCGCCGCCGTTGATCGCGATGGTGTGGACGGTCTGCCCGAGTGAGGCGGCGAGATGGGAGGAGAATCCGGCACCGATCGAAGTCTCTTCGCCGTCGGTGAATCCGAGGGCGGGATCTTCGTAAACATTCACAAAACTGTCCCCGAGAACGACGACCGGCGAGTCGGCGTCGGAGGCAATGATTACTCCGTCCCCTTCCCCCACGACACGGTGCAGAGTGGCCTCCTCGGCGGAAAAAAGAGCATCGATTTTCCCGGCACCGAGCATCTCGGCGAGGTCGCCGCGGCTTTCGCGCTCCACGGATTCGAATCGGGTCACGAGATCTCCGCGCGCCACTCCAGAAGAGATGACCCGCTCCGCCACGAGACCGACTGTCGCCTCCATCATCGCCGGAGTCCAATGGGTGTCCTGTTTGAGGAATCGCCCTGCCTCCGTCGGCACAGACTCGAGCATTGGGAAAAGGTCGATCACTTCGACGCCGGCGGCGGTGAGATCCTTCATTACCCGGGTGAAAACGGCAGGTGGAGCGACCGCGACGTTGAGCCCGAGCCCCTCCCGACAGACCATGGGTTTGGTCGGCACCGGCACGAGGATGAGGTGAATGCCGCGAGCCGAGAGTTGCCCGGCGAAGTCGCTGATCACCGGCACCGGGGAGCGCCATCCTGTCGTGACACGTTCGCGGGCGACGGAGGCCGGCTCCTCATAGTAGGGCCCTTTGCCATGGATCGCATCGAGATCGGACCGGTAGTAGAGCCAGCCAGCCCGCCCCGAGAGAACACGTTGATTGCCCGCTCCGGCGACCCGCGTGAGCAGTGCCTGATCCTGCTGACGCCAGCGCTCGAGCAGGGGCATCGTCGCCGCCCGTTCCTCGAGCTGCTTCCGCACCTGTGAACCGCTCAGAGGTGAAAGCCCTCCCTTGTCCAGCAGAGTCAGCACCGGCACGAGCAGGATCGCGAAGAACACGTAGGCGGCAAAACGCAGCCCTCGCCCGCTCAGGCGGATCTCATCCGCGACGATGATGTCTTCGTAAGGATTTTTCATCTCAGAACTGGAAGTAGAGAAAGGGGTTGTGGCCCTGCAGCGCCATCACACGGACACTCACGAAAAGCAGGATCAGTCCCCCGGCGACCTTCATGCCGCTGAGTCGCCGCAGCCAGTCACCCGAGTTCGGGAAGAGCCAGGCCACCGCCGCACAAAAAATTAACACACCCATATTCATCGGCGAAAAAACGACAGCGGCCAAGACCTCTGCCGCCACCGGATCACCGCCTTTTCCAAACATCGCCGCCAGATACGCGAAGGCCGCCTCAAGATTCGCCGCGCGGAAAAAGACCCAGGTGATAAGGATGACAAAAGTCGTCACGGTCCAGCCGGCCGCCGCCGGAAGCACAAAACCGAAACGTTCGCGTCCGAAACGCTCGGCCGCGAGGGCGAGCCCGTGGATCGCGCCCCAGGCGATGAAGGTCCACTGCGCCCCGTGCCAGAGCCCGCCGATGAGCATCACGAGGAGGAGATTGCCGTAGGTCCGCAGTGCGCCGAGCCGGTTGCCTCCGAGCGGGATGTAGAGGTAGTCCCGCAGGAAGGTCGAGAGGGAGATGTGCCAGCGCCGCCAGAAGTCGGTCAGGCTCGTGGCGCGGTAGGGCGAGGCGAAGTTCTCCGGAAAGCGGAAGCCGAACATGCGACCAAGCCCGAGGGCCATGTCCGAGTATCCCGAGAAATCGAAGTAGATCTGAAAGGCGTAGGCCAACACCCCGATCCATGCAACCGGGGTGTCGGGCGACCCCGCCTCGAAACAGAGATCGGCGATGCGTCCCGCCGGATTGGCGAGGAGGATCTTTTTGGCGAAGCCGTAGTTGAAGCGGGTGAACCCGGCGACAAATCCATCGACACTGTGCTCGCGATGGCGCAACTGATCGGCGACCGCCCCGTAGCGCACGATGGGCCCGGCCACGAGCTGGGGGAACATCGAGACATAACAGGCGAAATCGACAAAACTCCGCGCCGGCTCCGCATGTCCGCGGTAGAGATCGATGGAGTAGCTCATCGATTGGAAGGTGTAAAAGCTGATCCCGACGGGCAGGATGATCTGGCTGAGAAAGTCCGGCACCGCGATCATTTCCAGCCCGAGGATTGCCCCGACCCTCGTGATGTTTTCCGAAAAGAAGACCGCGTATTTAAAAAAGGCGAGCAGCCCGAGATTCGAGATGACCGAGGCGAGCAGCGCCGCCTTCCGCCGCTGCGGCGAGGCCCCGCGAGCGGTGATGACCCTGCCGCAACCATAATCGATCAGAGTCGAGACGAGCATCAGCACAGTGAACCAGGGATTCCACCATCCGTAAAACACGTAACTCAGTCCCGTGAGGACAAGGGCACGCCACCCCGCCGGCGCCGCGTAGTAGAGCAGCAGAGCCAGTGGCAGAAACCAGAAAAGGAAAATGGACGAGCTGAAGACCAAGGCCGCTCATTATGTGAGAAAGCCGCCTCTCGACAAGCGCCGATTCAGGCTCGCTGGCAAAGACGCCACCTCGAGGGCGAACGCTCGCGAGATGGCTCGGACCCGAACATGGGTTACATATTGACCGGGGACCTGAGTAACGTTTCTCCTTCTTCTATCCTCATTTCTTACCAGGGGATTTGTTCACCCCGGGTTCGCAAGCCATGCCGTTTTTTGGGGCGGGCGGCTCGGAGCGAAGCCGAGGATTGCGTGGCGATCCGGGGCGAAGCGGAGAGCCGCCGCCCCAAAAAACGCCGCCACCTCCACCCTCGCTTCATTTGCTCTTTTCGTGGTAGTAACCGGGATACATCAAACGCGGGTCCTTCTGGTCCATTTTGAATTCGCCCAACTTCACGTTGGCGAAGCGCACCGCGATCAGCCGGCTTTCGGGATCGCGATCCAAGGGAACCATCCCTTAATTCACGGGGACCAGGCAAATAATAACGGGCTGATAATAACGGGGCCGTTCGTCAATCCCCACCTTTTCCCGCATCTGCATCCTCTCGCTTTCCCGCTCCACCTCTCGTGCGCGATTTCGGCTCACCGATTTGGTGGCACCCGAGCGTCTCACGCCAAAAAAACGGCCTATCCTGGGCGCCGCAGGCACGCGCATGCCCTGCCCCATCACAATCTTCCCGGATCCCGCCGACCTGGCCGGGACTTTCAGAGGAGGCTCACGCCTTCTCCTCGCCACGCTTTACTCCTGACGCGCAGCAGGCTCTCCGATCAGGTCGTTCTTCAGGTCCCGTAAGACGCAGAGGTCTTCCCAATCGGCATCCCGAAGGTCAATTTTCCACGGCGTGATCCGCCCCACTTCCCTGTTACCGATGGCCCCGAAAAGTAAAAATGGCCCCGACTGCCACGCCAGGTATTTTCCCGATAACGGCGCTGCATGCAGGGCGGCCATTGCGCGAAGTTTGCCGGTAGAGGCAGCGGTCGTCCGCTCTCTGAGACTGGGGGAAAAGTTTTCATCGGGCAGTTACCGGGTTCGGTTCAGCGGGCGAGAGACCCGAGCAGTTCGTCGCGGCGGCAGCGCGCTACTTCGAGATCGCGGGTCTTTAGTGAGACGCGGATCCGCTCCGCCGTGTAATCGGCACGGTGCAGGGTGAAGTGGCACCACCAGGTCCCCCGATTGTTCCAGAGGTGGTGGTCGGGATTCGAATCGCCGCTGCGGGCGGAGACGGGGATACGGGCGACGAGGGTTCCGGAAAGAGCGGGATTCACGCCGCCGGCGGACTCGTTGAGGAAGTCTTGGTATGTCATTTCTTGATGCAGTTTCTGTGGGATTCAGTTACCGCATCAGGACCTGGGATCGCCCGGTCCTCCCGAGCTATTCCCGGAGAAATTCTGTTCGGACACTATTGTCCGCACATCGGAAGCTGCCACGGTCGGGAGGGACCGTCACAGCTTCCAAGGCACCTTGGCTTCTCCAAACCAGGTTGCCGGACTCGACTTTCATCGGGCCACTCCTGATGCTTGAGAGGAATCTGCCTCACCCGGGGCGCGAGCGCAAGCGGGTCTTGTGTCATACAACCGACAATATGTTTCAAAAAAACTTGCGCGATTCCCTCAATTCACGGGGACAGGCTCAATTCACGGGGACACAATTCACGGGGACACAATTCACGGGGACACAATTCACGGGGACACAATTCACGGGGACACAATTCACGGGGACAGGCTAATAATAACGGGCTGATAATAACGGGGCCGTTCGTCAATCCCCCTTTTCCCGCATCTCCATCCTCTCGCTTTCCCGCTCCACCTCTCGTGCGCGATTTCGGCTCACCGATTTGGTGGCACCCGAGCGTCTCACGCCGAAAAAACGGCCTATCCTGCGCGCCGCAGGCGCGCGAATGCCCTGCCCCATCACAATCTTCCCGGATCCCGCCGACCTGGCCGGGACTTTCAGAGGAGGCTCACGCCTTCTCCTCGCCACGCTTTACTCCTGACTCGCCGCAGGCTCTCCGATCAGGTCGTTCTTCAGGTCCCGTAAGACGCAGAGGTCTTCCCAATCGGCTTCCCGCAGGTCAATTTTCCACGGCGTGATCCGCCCCACTTCACTGTGACCGATGGCCCCGAAAAAGTTCACAGGGACAGGCAAATAATCAAAAAGCACCCACTTTCCCAATTTCGGTTAGATCACTCCATCATGAGGCACGCTTGAGTCAAAAGCCACGGCTTGTGCTTTTATCGCTGCTATCTCCGCACCCATCGCGAGGTCGCTTGATCTCGTGCCAGCAAACGTCCAGGAACTCGAGTTCACCAGCGCCGAAGCGGGGAATCTGAAGGTGAGGGATCCGGGCGAGAGAAGGGGGCTCCCACCTGCGACGAGGGATCGTCGCGCTCCGGCGGGGTTGAGATTACGTTTTGTGGTCAGGCAAGAATGGCACGGAAATAAGCGGATTCTGCCGACGCCCAATCGTTGGCCACTTGATTGTTTCGGTAGGGACGCACCGCCGGGGCGTCCGTGTTCGGCGGACTCACTGGCTTCGGTGGACGGTTCGGCGAACCGTCCCTACCACTATCGCTGGGATGCCACTAGACATCGAAAAACCGCCTTATTTCCGTGCCATTCTGGTCAGGTAAAATTTCTTAATTTTACCAAACCCACACCCCCCGCATTCATCCCATTCCCATTCCCTACCCGCCCCACAGAATTCCCCTTTGCTCGCATACTGTCTTCCCCCATCGGGAAACAAAGTCACCGCTTGCGATACGGAGAACCACTCATGGACTGCGGCAGCCCTGCTACCGGGTTCACAAAGCCAGCCTTGCTGCCGGCTGGGGGAGAAACTACCGTGTGAAAGTCGGTGCCGGGAGTTTTCTCAACATCGCCCGAAGGTCTTACGACCTTCGCCACGCTCCCCATCGCCCGCCCGCGAGTGAAATTTCCGGCAATTCTCCTTTGCCAATTCGCCACACTGACGCGAAACGTAACGATGCCTCCGGACCAGAAGACATCGATCATGGCGATCTTCGCCGATTTTGAGAATGTGGCGATCGGGGCGGAGCAGGCGAAATACGAGCGCTTTGACATCAATAAGGTGCTCGAGCGGGTCCTCGTGAAAGGCAATGTGGTCGTGCGCAAGGCCTACTGCGACTGGGGGCGCTACGAGAAGTTCAAGCGCAGCATGCACGAGGCGAGCTTCGAGCTCATCGACATCCCCCATGTGCGCCAGTCGGGAAAAAACTCGGCCGACATCCGTATGGTCGTCGATGCGCTGGATCTTTGTTACACAAAGCCGCACATCGACACTTTCGTCGTCATCAGCGGTGACTCTGATTTCTCTCCCCTCGTCAGCAAGTTGCGCGAGAACAACAAAGAGGTCATCGGGGTGGGGGTGAAACAATCGACCTCGGACCTTTTTGTGGCGACCTGCGACGAGTTCATCTTCTATGACGATCTCGTCCGTAAAAAGGAAAGCCAGCGGACGCGTCCGGCCGCGAAGAAGTCGGCGGAAAAACCGGCGAACGGCGCAGGGGCTGCGGCGGGAGGCGGGGGAGGCAGCGCCCCGGGTGCTGACAAACGTGACGAAGCTGTCACCTTGGTCCTCGAGACGGTCGAGGCGATGACGGAAACGCGGGGGGAGGATGAGATGATCTGGGGCTCCATGGTGAAGCAGGCGATCAAACGCCAGAAGCCGGGCTTTGCCGAGAGCTACTACGGATTCCGCGGGTTCAATTCCCTGCTGGAGGAAGTGCGGGACCGCGGCCACATCGAGCTGCAGGCCGATGAGAAGTCGGGCGGCTACATCGTCAGACGGGTCGTGTAGCCGAAGCTGTCACGGGTTCGCTGTCATTATTCGAACCTTTGTTCCCCAAGCTATTTTCCAGATTCCCCGGAAAACAGAAGACGGCAAGCGGGAGGGATCAATGTGACAGAATTGACACATGGGGCGGATTGATAAGGGAAAGGCAGAGCGGATGGTTGGCCTTGTAGATCCGGCGACACGGTCACCGGCACTACCCCACTCCAGAAACAATCCCAGCGACGCAATACCCTATGAAGCTCTCCCTCGACCTCTTGAATGCCGGCATGATGGCGGCCCTCGTGTTCCCGGCCTGGTCCCGTGCGGACGAAGTCGTCAAAGTCGATGCCGCAATCCCCGTCTACAAGACGGTCAGTGGTGTCACCGGTAACCTGAACTCGATCGGTTCCGATACCCTTAATAACCTCATGACGCTCTGGGCTGAGGGCTTCAAAGCCAAATACCCGAACGTGAACATCCAGATCGAGGGCAAGGGCTCCTCGACTGCGCCGGTCGCCCTGATCGAGGGGACCGCCCAGCTCGGCCCGATGAGCCGGGCGATGAAGTCCGAGGAAATCGACGAGTTCGAGAAAAAGTTCGGCTACAAGCCGATCGAGGTGAAGGTCGCGATCGACGCCCTCGCCGTTTACACCCACAAGGACAATCCGATCAAGGGCCTCACCCTGAAGCAGATCGACTCGATCTTTTCCTCGACGTTTAAGGGCGGCGGCACAGCCATCACCAAATGGGGACAGACAGGCATGGACGCCGAATGGGCTGACAAGGATATCTCGAAATACGGCCGCAACAGCGCCTCGGGCACTTACGGATTTTTCAAGGACGAAGCTCTCCTCAAGGGCGACTTCGACGCCTCGGTCAAAGAGCAGCCCGGTTCGTCCGCTGTCGTCCAGGGCGTGGCGAGCGACCTCGGCGGGATCGGTTATTCGGGGATCGGCTACCGGACCTCGAGTGTGAACGCGATCGCCCTCGGCACCTCGCCCGATGCGCTCTTCGAGCCGACCTACGAGAACTGTCTCAGCGGCGACTTCCCGCTTTCCCGCTTCCTTTATGTCTACGTGAACAAGAATCCCGAAAAACCTCTCGATGGGCTCACGCTTGAGTTCCTGAGATTCGTTGTCTCTCAGGAAGGGCAGGAAGTCGTCGTGAAAGACGGCTACTACCCGATGCCGGCTGAAGTTGCCGACGAGGTCCTCGCCGAGATTTCGAAGTGAATTCCGTTCGTGTCGAAATTTCGAAACGAAGTCAGGTGAAATTGATCGCGTTTCGTGTCAGGGGCCGATCCCTTGACTACCTTCACCTAGCATGAACACCATCCCGGAGCAGCCGGAGACCGAAATCCCGGGACCGCGGCGCATACCTGATCCGAAGCGATTCGAGGCGTCGCGTCTGGTGCTCTGGACCGATGCCTTCATGAACCGCTTTATCAAAGTGGGGGGGCTTTTCGTGGTGGTGGCGGTGATCGGTATCTTTGTCTTCATCCTGTCCCAGGTCCTGCCGATGTTTCAGTCGGCAAAGGTCGATATTGAGGGTAGTGCCGGATTTTCCGATCCTCTTCCGGAGGGCGAGTATGTCGCCATCGCCGTGGATGAGTGGGGAGAGCGCCCCTTCGCCCTGCGGCAGGACGGCCGGTTCTTCTTCTCTGACCTCGCCGATGGCGGCAAGGTCAGCGAAGGGGATCTTGCCTTCCTGGAAAATGACACCATTTCGGCCGTCGAGGCAGTGCCCGGTTCGGGAGTGATCGCGGTGGGGACGGCTCAGGGAGGAGTCCATCTCATCGATTACTCGTACGAGCCGGTTTTCGCCGCCGGCAAGCGCACGATCGAAGAAAAACTGTCCAAGGCATACAGCGGCAGGGTCGACGGTGCGGTTCGCGAGGTCGGCTTCGGTCAGTCGGGAGCCGCCCGCCTCGTCGTCACCCTCGTCGATACTGCGGATGGTCAGCGACTCCTCGCGACGCTGATCGAACGCAAAAGAAGCCTCGTCGGCTCGGGCGCGTGGCGGGAGACTGCGGCGATCGACATGACCGGCGCGCTGCGCAGCGGCGTGGCCGTAAAGTCCATCCATGTGACCGACCGCGCCGATTCTGTCCTCGTGATCTTTGAGAACGGCGAAGTCGATTACCACTTCCGCTCCGGGACGGAAGCGAGTTTCGAACTGCGCCAGACCTTCCGCCCGTTTCAGGATCTCGAAGACCAGAAAATCGCCGAGTCGGGCTTTCTCTTTGGCGATGTCTCGCTCGTCTTTATCTCTGCCACGGGAGAGAATCGTATCTACAGTCTCTACCGAACCGAGGAGGAGCCGGTCCGCATTTTTCATCAGACCAAGGTGTTCAAGGCCCTCCCCGAGGCGGCGGAGTTTTTCTCGAAGAGTCTTCGCAACAAGGCTTTTATCACGGGGTATCGCGATCACGTCAGCCTCCGTTTTTCGACCACCGAAAAGGTGCGATGGGAGTCAGATCTGCCTTTTCAGGTCAGTCACGCGCTCATCGGTTCGAAGTATGACTCCCTCCTCTTTCTCTCCGACGAGCGCCGTTTCCATCGTCTCGTGCTCGACGATCCGCATCCGGAAGTGAGCTTCCATGCGCTCTTCGGCAAGGTCTGGTACGAAGGATCGCCCGAGCCCAAGTACGAGTGGCAGTCGACTGGCGGGTCTGACGATTTCGAGCCGAAGCTCTCCCTCGTGCCGCTCATCTTCGGCAGCCTCAAGGGCACTTTCTACGCGCTGCTCTTTGCTCTGCCGATCGCGCTCTTCGGTGCCATCTACACCTCCGAGTTCCTCCACCCGCGCAACAAGGTCTACGTGAAGCCGGTCATGGAGATCATGGCATCGCTGCCCTCGGTCGTGCTCGGCTTCCTCGCGGCGTTGTGGCTCGCCCCTATTCTGGAGAATCGCGTCCCCTCCCTCCTATGCATCGCTTTTCTGCTCCCGGCAGGCTCTTTCCTGATCGGCTGGCTCTGGAGTCGTCAGCCCCAGGCGATCCGCAAGTATGTCCCGGCCGGGCGCGAGTTCCTCTATTTTACCCCGGTGCTGCTGCTCCTCCTCGTGGCCGGGTGGCATCTCGGTCCACCCCTCGAGCAGGTCCTCTTCCGGGTGAAAGATTCCGCCAGCGGAGAGATGGTGGGCGACTTCACGAGATGGTGGCCGGCCGTCACCGGCACCGCCTACGAGCAGCGAAACTCGCTCGTGGTCGGCTTCATGATGGGGTTCGCCGTCATCCCCATCATCTTCACCATTGCCGAAGACTCGCTCTCGAATGTCCCCGGATCACTCCGCTCGGGTTCCCTCGCTCTCGGAGCCAGTCGCTGGCAGACCGCCTGGCGGGTCGTCCTCCCGACCGCGTCGGCCGGGATTTTCTCGGCGCTGATGATCGGTCTCGGCCGCGCCGTCGGAGAGACGATGATCGTGGTCATGGCGACGGGGAACACGCCCATCATGGAATGGAACATCTTTTCGGGTATGCGCACCCTCTCCGCCAACATCGCCGTCGAGCTCCCCGAGGCTCCCCACCACGGGACTCTTTACCGGACGCTCTTCCTCGGGGCGGTCGTGCTTTTCCTGCTGACATTTACGGTGAACACCATCGCGGAAGTACTGCGCCAGCATCTCCGCGAACGATACAAGCTGGTGTGATCCGGTCGCCATTCTGCCCCATGAGTCTTTTCTCTCCCTTACAATCCAAATCCCGCGGGACCGCTTCAGGCGAGCCCATGGTCTGGTTTTCGGGGATGTGGCTGGCGATCGGCCTGCTCATGATCATCACGCTTCTCTTCGTGATCCTGAAAAACGGGCTCACTCTCTTCTGGCCGTCGAAAGTCATCCAGATCGAGCTTGTCGAGGGCAGCGAAGCCGCCATCCAGGGTGCCTCTACTCTCGCCGGCGAGGTGCGAAAACGTCAGGACAAACGAGTCCTCGACGCCGAGGGCAAAGCCATCCCGGAAGTGCAGCTGTTCGTCGGCAATCGCGATGCCTACGGTTTCGGATTCCGCTACATCGATCAGTCCGACATCGTGAGCCAGACCTACCCGGACGACATCATCGTGGCAGAGCGGATCGAGTATGGTGACCTCATCGCTTATCCCGTTTCTCTGAAGCTTGCCAGCGGGGTGATAGCCGCAGACGCCCCCGATTTCCGGGAGAGGCTGGACTCGCTCGTGAGTCTTTCCAACGAGAGACGGCACGAGATCGAGCGTATCGAGAAAGGGAAGATCGGCGCGATCAACCAGGAAATGCAGGCGCTCAAGCTATCGCTGCGCAAGGCCGAGCTGGGGGGCGGGCTCACCGATGAGCTTCGCAGCTCCGTCGAGGCGCAGACGGCAGTGCTGCAGACCGAGTACGAAGTCCTCGCCACAGAGGCGTCCGCCCTGCGCGCCGCGCAAAAAGCGGATATCTTTGTCTGTCGTCTCGCCAACGGGGCAGAGCGCGAGGTGGCCCTCGGAGATCTCATCCATTTCTATCATCCCAACGAGTTGGGCTTTTTCCCCCGGGTCGGCCATTTCTTCGGCGGGATCTGGAGCTTCCTCTCGGAGGACCCGCGCGAGGCCAACACTGAGGGCGGCGTCTTTCCGGCGATCTTCGGGACTTTCGTGATGACTCTGCTGATGAGTCTGGTCGTCGTGCCCTTCGGGGTCGTCGCCGCGATCTATCTGCGCGAGTACTCGAGGCAGGGTCCGCTCGTGCGGGCGGTGCGCATCGCCGTGAACAATCTCGCCGGCGTTCCCTCTATCGTCTTCGGCGTCTTCGGGCTGGGCTTTTTTGTCTACCTCGTCGGGGGCAGTATCGACAGTCTTTTCTATCCCGAGCGACTTCCCACCCCGACCTACGGGACCGGGGGGATCCTCTGGGCCTCGCTCACGCTCGCCCTCATGACCGTGCCAGTCGTCATCGTCTCGACCGAGGAGGCCCTCGCGGCCGTGTCGCGCGGTGCCCGCGAGGCGTCGCTCGCTGCGGGCGCATCGAAGTGGCAGACGATCCAGCGTATCGTCCTCCCCGCCTCTGTCCCCGGCATTATCACCGGGCTTGTTCTCTCGATGGCCCGCGGGGCGGGGGAGGTGGCGCCGCTGATGCTCGTCGGAGTGGTCAAGCTCGCCCCCACTCTGCCGCTCGATACAGAGGCACCTTTCTTCCACCTTGAGCGCAAATTCATGCATCTCGGCTTTCACATCTACGACCTCGGTTTCCAGTCTCCCGACTCCGAGGCGGCCAAGCCCATGGTCTTCGCGACGACGCTGCTACTGATCGCCCTCGTCGTCGTGTTGAATGCGGCCGCCATCATCCTCCGGGAACGTCTGCGGCGCAAGTATGCCTCGAGCGCCTTCTGAGCCTGACAAATAGCGCAATGAGATGATGGAAAACACCGAAAATCTGGAAGAAGTTAAACCGATGTCCAAGCCGTCCGTGTCCCTCCCCAGCAGCGCCGATTCCCCTCCCGGGACCGGTCCGGTCCGCCGTCCCGACTATATCCAGGTCCGGGATTTCTGCTTCAACTACACTCCCGACGTGCGTGTCCTCCATCACATCACGATGGACATCCCGGAGAATGAGGTGACCGCCTTCATCGGCCCCTCGGGCTGCGGCAAGACGACCCTGCTGCGGAACTTCAACCGCATGAACGACCTCATCGACGGGATCTCGCACGAGGGCCTCATCACCGTCGACGGGCAGGACATCTTCGACCCGAATCTCGAGGTCATCTCCCTGCGCAAGCGCATTGGGATGGTCTTCCAGAAGTCGAATCCCTTTCCAAAGTCCATTTACGAAAACGTCGTCTACAGCCTCCGCATCGCCGGTCAGCGCGACAAAAACATCCTCGATGAAGTCGTCGAGCGCAGTCTCGAGGGGGCGGCGTTGTGGGAAGAGGTGAAAGACAGGCTTCAGCAAAGTGCGCTGGGCCTCTCCGGCGGGCAGATGCAGCGACTCTGCATCGCGCGCGCCATTGCGAACCAGCCGCACATCCTCCTCATGGACGAGCCCTGCTCGGCTCTCGATCCCATCGCCACCGCCAAAATCGAAGAACTCATCAGCGAGCTCAAAGAGCAGTTCACCCTCATCATCGTGACGCACAACATGCAGCAGGCGGCGCGCGTCTCTGACCGGACAGCGTACTTCTATCTCGGCAAGCTTATCGAGATGGACGCCACGAAAAAGATCTTTGCCAATCCGGGAAAAAAAGAGACCGAGGACTATATCTCCGGCCGCTTCGGCTGAGCGGCAGACCGGCTCCCCGGTAGACCGGCTCACTTATCCGGGGAAGGACTCCATCGCGAAGACCTCGACCCCCTGGGCGCGGCCTTTGACCCGCCGGATACCGAGATTCTTGCAGTGGCTGCGGATCTCCGGCAGTTCTTTCACGAAATCTCCGGAGAGCAGAACATTACTCTCCAGCTCGCGGGTGAGAGACTCGAGTCGGAAGGTGAGATTGACCGGATCACCCACGAGAGTGAACTCTCCCTGGCTCATGCCGCCGTAGGCCACCTTGCCCGTGTGCAGGGCGACGCCGACCTCGAAGCGGCGATGGATCTTTTCAAAGACATCCGGCCGGGACTCGTAGATCTTTCCGCACGAGTCGAGGAGCCGGTTTGCCGCGCGCAGGGCAGCGCGGAGCGTCTCCGGGCTCACCGTTGTCCAGTAAGCGAGGACACAGTCCCCGATGAATTTATCGAGCGTGCTACCCTCCTCCGAGAGGATCAATTCGCAGTCCGAGTACCAACCGCCGATGATCTGGGCGAGGTCGTCCGCCTCGATCTCCTCAGAGAGCGCGGTGAATCCCTTGATGTCGCTAACCAGCAGTACAACCGGCGTCGAGCGGATCAGGGCGATCGTCGAGCCGCCGATATCGTCGGTATTTTGAAGCGATTGAGTGTTGCCGCTCTCCGTGTAGTGGAACTCGTGGTCGGCGAAGCTGATGACATCCCCGTGCCGCAGTTGCCGGGTCGCGGTGAGCCGGGCGCCGTTGAGGTAGCTGCCGTTGAAGCTGCCGAGGTCAAAAAGGTAGAAGCCCCCGTCCTGCTTTCGTATCATGGCATGGCGGCGCGAGACCCGCGGATCGGGAATGATTACCTGACACTCCGCACTGCGCCCGACGATAGAGACGGGACCGAGGTCGAGGGCCTCGCCATTTTCGATACGATGGAGAAATGCGTTCACTTGCGGGGATAGAACCACTTTCACGGAAAGGGGGCAAGCGGTAAAGGCGTGTTCGTAGCGGAAGAGAGGGATGCACAAGGGACTCTTTCCGGTAAGAACCGGTTTTACAGCATTCTTAGCACAGAGAGAGAATCTGCGCTTTCATTATTTATTGTTATTATTGAAAATATAAATTAAACTCAATCACATGAGTCATCTTCCTACCTTGGCGCGGAGATGGCAGGCTGGCACCGGAGTGGCAGGCCTGCTTACTGCGGCGGCCCATGCCGGCCCCGATGCGATCTTCCTTGAGGATCGACACGGACGATCATGCACCTATGCGGAGACAGAGGCACTCGCCCGTCGCCTCGCGACCTACTTGCACGATAGGGGAGTCAAGCGCGGCGACCGTGTCGCGATCCATCTGCAAAACCGGGTCGAGCTGGTCGTGGCCCTCTTCGCCACCGCGATGCTGGGGGCCGTCTACGTCGTACTGAATTCCCGGCTCCGCCCGCGCGGCCTGGCGAAGATCCTCAAGCAGGCCGGTGCCTCGGTGATCGTCGTGGACGAGACCACGGCCGCGAACCTCGAAGAAATCCCGGGTTGGCTCGCCCGTCTCCTCGTGGGAGGATCTCTCCCCGGACTGGATCGCTGGGAAGATGCCGTCGCCTGCGAGCCCTTTGCCGGTGATTGGAAAGGCTGCGACGTCGATGCCGCCTGTCTCGTTTTTACCTCGGGTTCGACCGGTGCGCCCCGCGGGGTCACGCTTAGCCATGATAACATCTGCTACGTCGTCGGGGCGATCCAGGACCGCCTTGGCTATCGGACCGGTGACACTATCGGGTGTTTTCTCCCGCTCGCTTTTGACTACGGCCTCTACCAGATCTTCCTCGCGGCCCAGTCCGGGGCGAAGCTCTACCTCGGCGATCCCGACCAGGTCGGCCCGAGACTGCCACAGATCCTGAAATCGGCCGGCGTCACCGTACTACCGGGAGTGCCCTCGGTCTACGCCGCCCTCATCGCCCTGGGGCGTCGTCGGCCTCTCGAGCTGCCTTTGCTGCGCGCCGTCACCAACACCGGCGAGCGGCTTCCGCTCTCCTACATCGAGGAAATGCGGCGTATGTTCGCGGGACTCGAGATTTTCGTGATGTACGGCCTGACCGAGTGCAAAAGGGTCTCCATCATGCTGCCGACCGAGTTCGAGAGCCATCCCGACTCGGTTGGGCGACCCCTCGCCGGGACCGAAGTCTACGCAGCCGATGCTGACGGGCATCGGCTCCCACCAGGTGAGGTCGGTGAACTCGTCGTGCGCGGGCGCCACGTCGCCCTCGGCTACTGGCGCGCCCCCGGGGAGACTGCGAAACGTTTTCGTAAACGCGCCCCGGAGTCCGCCGTCGAGCTTTTCACGGGGGACTCGGGCTCGGTCGATGCCGATGGCTTTATCTACTTCGCGGCCCGCAGCGATGATCTCATGAAACATCGCGGCAACCGCATCAGCCCGCTCGAGATCGAGATCGAGGCATGCGCCGCACCCGGCGTGGTCGAGGCGAGTCTGCTCAAGCGCGAGTCCGATGATACGCTGCATCTTTTTGTGACCGTTTCGGACCCGGCGACCACCTCGGAGAGACTGCTTCGTGCTCTCGCCGAGACGCTCGAACCGGCAAAGATACCGGAGTTTGTCACCGTCCTCACAGAAATGCCAAAATCACTCAACGGGAAGATAGATCGCAAAGCACTCGCGGTCACTGTCGGGGACTGAAGAGTCAGCTTCACTTATGGGTTATCGCATCGTCAACGTAGTCGGGAATGCCGGGGCCAATCGCCCCGTCGCCGAGTTCCTTGCCGCCTTCGTGAGCGACGGCGAGCTCGCCCGGCCGCGTCCGGGAGATGATGAGGCTGACGTCTGGGAGCAGCGCATGCGCTGGTGGTGGGATGAGAATCCCCATTGCCGTGAAGACTCGCCCCGCGGATTCATCCTCGAAGATGAGAGCGGCACAGTCGTCGGATTCAATGGCCTCATACCGCTCGACTATGAGGTCGATGGCGAGCCTGTCCCCACGCTCGTGACGACGAGCTTTTTTGTCCGCGAGGGCCATCGCAGTGCGGTCTTGGGCATGCTCACCCGCCAGCGTTCCCTCGGGAAAACGTATCAGGTCATCGACGGCTCTCCCTCTCCGGAGATGCAACGGCTCCTCGAAAAGTTCGGCTACGTTCATTCCGGTAAGCGACGGCAGTATCTTTTCCCCACTTCGCGCCTCGGCGGATCGGGGGCGCGGGCTCTCCTGCGGCTGGCGGGCTGGAGCTTTGCTCTTCCGTCTGCGCAAGGCACCACCGTGAGCAATGATCCGGCAACCCTTTCCCTCATTGCAGCCCCCCGCGATGGCCGGGTCCACCGTCGGCTCAGTGTCGAGTCCCTCCAGTGGCTCACCCGCGTTGGCTCGGTGCGGCGTCGGTTCTTCGGGCTCCTCGACGAAGGAGGCGCTCCGCTCGCCTACGCCATCGGCATGTATAAGGAAAAGCCCGGGGTTAAAGCCTGTCTCCTCATGGACTACGAGGATCTCCATCCGGAGCGCAAGGGGCTCGCTCTTCTCATTCGCGCGCTCCTCGACGATCCGTCGGGGAGCGGTCTCGAGCCTGCTACCGGCGTGATCCTTCTCTCTCTCTTCGAGCCGGACGCGCCCACCGCCCCGCCCGGGCGCGCCCGCGACTCCCTCCTTTACTACCACCTCCCACCCGCCTGCCGTGATCGTGAAAAAGCCTGCCGTCCCTTCGAGGGCGACCTGCCCCTGATCTGACTTTGTTATTGATTGTGAAAGACGAAACCCTCCGTATGAAGTGTCTCTGGCTCACCCGTAAATACCCGCGCCCCACCAACAGCGGGGAACTCATTTACTCGAACGGACTGATCCGTTCCTTCGCGAAGACTGCGGTCGATCTTACCGTGCTCGCGCATGACAATGACGAGGCCCCCGTCGGCGATGGCAGCGAAGCCAGTTCACACATCGACGAGGATCGCGTCGAGTGGCGACTCGGCAGTCCCGTGCTCGGCTCGCGCCTCAGCAGCCTCTTCACCCGCTACCCGAGTGATTCGTGGCGATTGAAAAACGGCGGCCCTGAAAAAGCCCTCGTCGATGCCCTCGCCAACGAGCATTGGGATGTGATCATCATCGATCACGCTGCGATCGGCTGGGCACTCGGTCCGATCCGGAAACGCCGTCGTGCCACCGGCATCAAGGGCGACCCGCTCCTCGTTTACGTCTCGCATAATCACGAGGCGAAAGTCCGCCGCGCGGTCGCTAAGCACTCTACCGCGATCCTCCCGCACAAGCTGGCCCTGCAACTCGATGCGGAAAAATACGCCCGACAGGAGGAGGCGCTCTGCCGCGAGGTCGATCTCGTCACCGCCATAACCGGCACTGAAGTCGAAGCGTATCGCGAGAAATTTTCCCGCCAACGCTACCTCTGTCTCACGCCCGGCTACGAGGGCACGGCTTTCACGGATCGCGAGATCACCGCCGCGACACCGCGTCGTGTCGTCATGTCAGGGTCTTTTGAGTGGATCGCCAAGCGGATCAATCTCGAGCGTTTTCTAGAAAAGGCCTCCGTCCCGCTCACGGCGGCGGGGATCCAGTTGCAGATTGTAGGCAAGACCGAGGAGAACTTCCGGGCGGCGATGCGGCTGCGTTTTCCCGCCGTCGATTTCGTCGGCAGCGTGCCCGAGATGACGCCCTATCTGCTCGAATCGAGGATGGGGCTCATCGTCGAGGAATTCGGCGGCGGCTTCAAGCTGAAGACCCTCGAGTATATCTTCCATGGCCTCCCGCTCGCCGGGCTCGACCACGCGGTCGAGTCGCTCCCGCTGCGCAGCCCGGAGAATATCCTGCTGAAGCCCGACACCGATTCCCTCCTCGAGTCCATCAGTTGGGTCATCGACGACTTCGACACCCTCAACCGCATGCGTCGCAGCTCCCTCGAGATCTGTCGGGAAGAATTCCGCTGGGAAGACCGGGGGCGCAAACTCCACGAGGCTCTTCGCGAGATGCGCGGCGTCGCTCTCGCTTGTTAGAGTAAAGAGGGTCCGGTGCAGGGCCCGACCCTCTCGAGCGATCGGCTCAGTCGGGGATCTCGTCGTGCTTGAGCAGGTAGTAGGCGCTCTGGACGACATTGAGCCCGTAGTTGGCGATCAGTTCGAACTGGTTGTTCATGTCGATCGTGAGCATCTCGGTCTTCACCGAGTCGGCGGTCTCGGCCATGCGCTTCATCGCCTGTTTGTTGAACTGCTTGCGCAGCTTGTCGGTTGCCTTTTCAATCTCCCGGGCTTGCTGGAGTTTGGCCTCGGAGGCACCGGTAACGAGGACTTCGGAGTAGAGGTCGATCAGCTCGACAATCTTCGTGGCGAAGATGATGACGTTGTCAGTGGCCTCGTCGCCGAAGGCGCGGCCCTTGATATACTTGCGCTGGGTGATCTGGATGAGCCGGTAGATCGCGTCCGAGATTTCCTCCAACTCCGAGACGATGCGCAGCATGCGAGTGACAGAGCGGGCGTTATCCTGACTGATCTCGGCCGCAGAAGTGCGCACGAGATACTCGGTGATGTCGTGGGTGAGGACGTCGGCTTCATCCTCGAGTGCCTTGAGTCGTTTGACTTCGCTACTGAGGTCCGCAGCGGGATTTTTGAAGACTTCGAGATAGCCGAGGAACATGTCGCGGGTGATCCCGGCGAGCTCACGAGTCGAGTTTTCGGCTTCTGGTAGGTTCAACTCGCCGAGATCAACCATGCCGCCCGAGATGAAGCGGAGGCGGTGTGTTTTGGGCTGCTCGTCAGGCTTTTCCTTTACGATACGGGTGACGATACTGGCGATTCGGGGTACGAAACCGATGAGCAGGATGATGTTGGCAAGGTTAAAGAGCGAGTGGAAGATCGCGAGATGGAACCCGATGTTGGCGGTGTGGTCTTTTCCCTGCCAGCTTTCCGGGAGTTGCGAACCCAGCCAGACCACGAGCCCGGTGAAGGGGTAAAAGATCAACAACATCCAGAGCACCCCGATGACATTAAACAAAAGGTGCGCCCTCGCGGCGCGCCGGGCGTTCACGGTGGTGCCGATGGAGGCGAGCCATGCTGTCACGGTGGTGCCGATGTTTTCCCCGAGGACGATGGCGGCAGATTCTTCGAAGCCGATCCAGCCCTGGATCGCGAGGGTTACGGTGATAGCCATGGCGGCGGAGGATGACTGCACGACGAGCGTGAGGAGGATCCCGAGGAAGAGGAATACGAGAATGGAGAGGTAGCCTTTTCCACTGAAATTCCCGATAAATTCCTGCATGTTCTGCGCTTGTGCCTGCAGGGCGAGGTCGGTGCTGGAGAGCATCCCTTTGACATCGGGAACGGTCTCTTTGAGAAGAAAGAGGCCGTAAAAGAGGAGCCCGAATCCGATGAGGACTTCCCCCATGTTCTTCCACCGGTTTCTCCCGATGAAAAAGAGCGGGAGACCGACGCCGATGATGGGAACGGCGATATCAGAGAGGGAAAATTTCCCGATCGTGGCGATAATCCAGGCCGTCAGGGTAGTTCCGAGATTGGCTCCCATGATGACCCCGATGGACTCCACGAGAGTGAGAAGGCCCGCATTCACGAAGCTGACGACCATCACTGTCGTGGCCGAGGAGGACTGCACCAGGCTGGTGATGAGCATGCCGGTGAGCACGGCGGTAAATCGATTGTGCGTCATCTTCGCCATCACTTTGCGCATCCCGTCGCCGGCAGTGCGCTGGATGCCCTCACTCATGACCTTCATCCCGTAGAGGAAGACGCCGAGTGAGCCGAGAATTTTGAGAATGAAAACGAGGGTATCCATGCGATGCGCCCGACAGTAGCCACTCCCGGGGATCTGACAAGATCGTCACATGGAAAACTCGTATTTTCCGCAAAATAGGGGCTGAATATCAACCTTTATTAACTACTTCGAAGGCCAACGGCGGAGCAGAAGCATGGAATTGTGCCCTCCGAAAGCGAATGCCGCAGAGAGAGCGACGGAGTCACCGCACCCATCCCCGTCACCAACAACTCGGCGCAGGGGGAAAGCGGGTGGAATGGAGGGGCTGCGGGTCATCTCTAGCCGACGCTCGGGAGGACTCCCGCACGCATCTTGCCTTGGTCACTCTCATGAAACGACGGCGTTTCCGCGATGGCGAGGGATAAATGCCCGGAGGGCAGAATGTTCCCGGTCACGAGGGGATTTCACAGGCTTTTCACGGTCTCTTCACACGCGGTTCATGGAAGCGGAGCAGATTGTTGCTGTGAAAGAGATACTGGAGAAAATCGCCGATGACTGGAAGCGTCTGACCCGCGGGGAGTCGGATCGTCTTCCCGCCTGGCTCCAGGGCTCCGGTGCGGAGACTCGGCTTGGCCTCTGCCTCCTCACCATCCTCGGCGGAGTCGGGCTCTATGGCGCGAGCGTGGGCCTGTGGCGCTCGCCCGTGATGGCATGCTACGTGGCGGTGAAGCTGCCCTGTATCATCTTTCTCACGCTGGCGGTGAACGGCATGATCAATGGCATGCTCGCCCAGTTGCTCTCAGCGGGGCTTTCCTTCCGCCAGACAGTGCAGGCCATCCTATTGTCCTTCACTGTCTTCGCGCTGATCGTGGGTTCGCTCAGTCCGATCACCTTCGGCATGGCGCTCAATCTGCCCGGGCCCGATGAGGCGGGCGCTGCGGCGGCGCATCGTCAGTTGCTCCTTTTTCACACTGCCTTGATCGCTTTCGCCGGGATCATCGCGACGGGCAAGTTGCTCGGGATCCTGCGGCACTACACGGGCAGTCGCCTCGTCGCGCGTCGTCTTCTCATCGCCTGGCTCGCGGGGAATCTTTTCGTCGGGGCTCAAGTCGGCTACATCCTGCGCCCTATCTTCGGCAGCCCGGGACTTGCGATCCAGTTCCTGCGCCCCGATGCGATGAAGGGAAATTTTTACGAGACGGTCTGGTGGGCGATCCGCGAGACTTTTTGAAACCCTGACAATAACATCATTATGAAGAACGAAGAGGAACCCGATACCAACCCCAATGACACGGAACCCGCCGCTGAGAGTTCACCGGTAATGCCGCCCCCGATCCCGGTGGCCGGGGTCTCATTCGCTAACACGATCGACGCTCTCCTGAAGCGTCCGCTCGCGCTCCTGCACCAGTTGCAGCAGGAGGAAGGCACGAGGGTGGGCCGTCATCTGCTAGTCCTCTCGATCACCTGTCTGGGGATCTTCGGCTTCATCCTCGGTCTCTCCTCGGGGGATCGGCAGCTCTGGAGTGCGCCCTTGAAAATCATCACCGGAGTGGCGGTGAGCGGGCTCATCACGCTGCCGAGCTTCTACATTTTCAGCTGTCTGAACGGTCTCGATGTCAGCCTGCGCTCGGTCGCGGGAGTACTCGGGGCCTCGCTCGCGCTCGTGAGTCTGCTCCTCATCGGGCTGGCTCCAGTGCTCTGGATCTTCACACAGTCGACCGACTCGCTCGTCTTTCTCGGGATCCTCTCGCTGCTGTTCTGGGGTGGCTCGCTCGCGTTTGGTCTCGGTTTGATCTTCAGGGGATTTGACGCATGCGGAATTAAGGGCGGGGAATACCTGAAGATCTGGGCCGCTATTTTCACCCTCGTGACCCTGCAAATGTCCACGGCGCTGCGGCCCATCATCGGCGAGGCGGAGACACTTCTGCCACAGGAGAAGAAGTTCTTCGTCCATCACTGGATGGACGAAATCTCGAACGCGAGTGACTGAACTGGCTACGAGATAGCAATATGGACACCCGACCGCCGATGTGACCGCTACCTTTAGAGCAGGGGGCGGCTGATGCGGCCACCGCAGTCTTCGCCACCATCGTGGAGACCATACCTGCCCGGGTGCTCCGCGCGGGTGTTCCGCGCGGCGCTGCTCACCGATCCGCCTGAAGGCAATGCTTGAGAGCCCGGCCAGGTTATGAACTCCCCCTTCCCAGTCGCGACGCCGACCCTAACCTCACCATTGACAGTCGAAAGAACGAATTCGCCCATTTCAATTCTTTCCTCAACAAACTCACTCTGCCCCTTAAACTAATCAAGTGGCAGCTTCTCGTGACTCACGAATTCGTCGTCAATTATTGGGTTTTCGGAACTTGGGGGGGCGTCGCTATCGACCTCATTATTCGTTTGAGGGTGCTCCTCCCCACTTTCTGAACTATGCGCTCTTTCTGGATAGCCCACATCAACCTCGGTAGAAAGTCCAGGTGATTCGACCGGTGAAGACGGCTCAGAACACCGTACAAAAAGCAAAATTGAAAGGTAGCTGATTTTCTTCATTGCACTCTTTGCCGTAGCCGGACTTTTTGGGAGGCGGGGACAGGGAACCAATATCCAAAGAGTGCCGAACAGACGGAAGTCGTGTCATAGAAGTTCACAGGGCCGAGAGTAATAATCACGGAAACTGTCGTCAATCTCGCCCACCCACTTTGCATCCTACCACCGCCACAATCGACTGCTCCCGCGCCGTTCCGGATTCGCCGATTTACCGCCCTGGGGCTGGCCTCTGTGAGCTGAGCTCGAAGAGGCCGGATTGCGCTTTCGCGCGCCTATGGGTGCGTGTTAGGTCAATGTTAGATTTGGAATTGGTTCCCTGACGCCGTCTCCCTGACGCCGTCTCCTGACCCCGTCTCCTGACCCCGTCTCCTGACCCCGTCTCCTGACCCCGTCTCCCGGGCTTAAAGTGGCCTCTGAGTTTCTAGAACCACCCGATGTCGTGCTGGCGATGGTCGCACGTAATGTAATCTTAGAGGTTTCCTCTCGCCAGATCGAGCACTCCGACGACGCCCATTACGGGAAAACCGCAGCCTGCGGACTGGCCCGAGGGTTGTGGATAAGCGGCTTGGTTTTCCGGCGTATCCATGAGCTTGACGCTGGTTCCGTCGATGGCTTTGAGACGGAGGCCATGCCAGAGATGATGGCCCTCGACTCTTGCCTCGGCGAAGCTCTCGACCTTCTTGTGAACTTCGTCGAGAACTTCGTCAGGGAGTCGAAGACGCGCCTTGCAGTAGGCCGAAGTGTCGAAGGTCGGCCGGGACTCACCATTCGTTTCGCACCATCCCTCGACCAGTGCGAGTGCCTTGGCGCAGGACTCGTTCGGTTCGAGGAATTGAGATAGCCAGGCCCAGAAAACCACGGTCTGGGTAAAAATACACTCGCGAAGATCGGAGGTGATCGAGGCCAGCCATTGGCCATGGACGAATCGATGACCTCGTCGCGCTTCTCGCGGAGAATCTCGAGTTGACGGCGACGCGGGCTGCCTTGAAGTTTTGACGAGAAACCCGGCAGGAATGGGGGAAGTTTTCTCATACCCTGCCACACCCATAATGCCGGGTTTTTCATGCACTTTTTTGTCGAGCACGGGCCTTAATTCCGTGCCATTCACGGCTGACCCCTTTCGCAGAATTCCCGTCAGGAATGCCAATCAACGTAAAGCGTGTCTTCAGTTGCCGCGCTAGCAGGGTCGAACCGTGTTGCCTGCGAGGCTGTTTCGAGAATCAGCTCCCGTGCGAGGTAAAGTGAATTGAGCAGATCGTCCAATTGTTCAGACCTTCCAAAAGGCAGCGGGAGCTCCATCTCTCTTGTCTCGACCTGAATAAAATAATTCTTTACGTCTCTTGCGGGAATGTTCTCGACGATCATCCTAAAAACACGCGGCAAGTAGTTTTGGTATTCATCTCTTGCCTCCGGCCTTCCGGCGACACCCATAGGGTCCCAAATGTAATGAAGCAATTCGTCAACTCTTTGATAAAGCATTGCGTGATCCGATGGTAGCTTTGATTTCATCCAATGGTCTCTGATGATCGATATTCGTCTCCAGGTTGCTATTATGCTATGGGGTGAAACCCTCCCCTCGGCTCATCCCGCCATTGCGTCGATAAAGGCAATCGTATCTCCTCCCGCCGGTGAAGGAGATGAGCCACCGCGAGAGAGATTAGGCAGATCCGTCGGCTCGGTTCTTTCGCCTGGCGTTTCGTCTTCGCTTGCACGCTGCATTCGATAATGCCGTTCTCGATAGCGTGGCGCGTGAGCCCGGCCGTGTTGTAAATGTTGGGTTCTTCCATGACTTTATGTCGATGTTTCGGAACCGTCTTGATACTGATCTACATCTTTTCCGCGGTTTCCTTGTTTGCACAATTCGTGGTGCAGAAAATTCTGCCGCAAAAACCCGGCGTGACGATGCTTTCCGGGCCTTCTTGGGCGTGTGGTGAGGCCGGTTTCGACGAGGTTCGAATCAGTCTCGCTGTCCTACCGAACCTGATAAATCGCACGTTGGGGCTATTATTTCCTTGACTGAGGCGTCGAGCTGGAATTTTTTTATACCTCGCAACACCCCGATTCACCAGTCTTTCACCCTTTGTTCCAGCCCGCCTTCGAAGCATTCGCGGCCTCCGAGACCCGCTACCTCTGCCATCGCATCCCCGACGAAGACTACCATGCCGCCGCCGTCCACGACCCGAAGCGGCTCGACAGCAGCGGCACGATGCGCAAAGAAGCAACCGGGCATTTCTTCCTCCTCGATTTGCGGACGCATTTCCTTTCCCATCTCACCGGCACAGATCAGAGTGGAACCCGCAAACGCGAACACGACATGCACGCGATGAAGCGTCTCCCCGTCGATGCTCTCCGTGGTGGCCAACCCAAGGGGACGAAAGTGATCCTCGCTTGGGACAAGGCGGGGATCGACTTCAACTGGTGGTATAAAGTGAAACAGTCCTCCGGGCTCTATTTCATCTCACGGGAAAAGGAGAACATGAAGCTGATCCGGTCCGGCAACCGTCCTTTCGACCGCGAAGACCATCGCAACGCCGGGGTCGTCTCCGACGAATACGTCGGACCTGGTGGAGGGGCCGCCGGTAGGCCGGTCCGAGCGATACTCCGAAGAATCACCTACATCGATCCGATAGAGGGGACCACTTACGTCTACCTCACCACTGAAATGACCCTCCCGCCGGGTATCCTCGTACTATTTTACTAACAGCGGTGGGATGTGGAGAAAACCTTCGATGAACTCAAAAGCAAGCTCGTGGAAAAAAAGGCCTGGGGCAGCAGCCCGACCGCGAAATCAACCCAGGCGTTGTTCCTCTGGCTGACGCACAATCTGATGGTCCTGCTGGAGGAAGACATCCGGCGGATGGAGCGGATCGACAATGCGCCCGAGCGCAAACGCAAAGCCGGGCGGAAGAAGACGGCGGAGAAAAACGGCGCGAATTATATCGTCACCGCGCTCCAGCGCTTCACCGTGAGGACCTTGAAATTCATTCGCTGGTTGCGGAACTTCGTCTACCGCGAGACTTCGTGGGAGGCGGCGGTGGACCGGCTACGGCGTGTCTACGCGGTTTTTTGAAGAGGAGTTTTCTACACCGATGATTATCATCCCATTTGTCCATCGAGCGATGCTAACGGGAGGAATAACGAGTTCGGCGATCTGGTCGCGGAGAACGAGGTAAATTGCACGACGGTGACGCAAAATTCTATTTCTTCCGCCTCTGTGTTTCCGGAAGAGCCCAGACAGCTTGGGCCTTTCGCCGGTTCGGAAGCCTGGCTCATTTCCTGCGCCTCTTCATTGGCATGAGAATGCTAATTTACATCATCGGAACTCTTATTGTCACAGGGGCGCTTGCTTACGCAGCCATCATGTTGTTGGGACTGCCCACACTTTGGGTGGGGATCGCCTGTCTCGTCGTCCTTGGATTTGGAATCATGGGTGCTGCCCGGACTGGCCCGTCCCGCCTGGTACGCCGCACCACGCGGACCTCCAACGTCGTCACCCCTGCGGATTCAGTCTCCGTGACGGACGAACGACTTTAACGAACAAGTATTTCGCTTCCCCGGTCCCCCGTGCGGGAGGGGCTCACCAAACAAGGTAAGCGGTATAACGACCCCGCATAAAACGGTGGAATCCCCCGCATGCGCCATGTCATCAACTCATCGCGTGAGAAGGTCAGAATGCTGGCCGCGCTCTCAACTCTCGCCTGCTCTGCTTTTACCGCCCACACCGCAGACAAAGAGGAAAATCCCCGGAAGGCAAAAATATCCGTCTGGACCGGGGCTGTCGAAAAGAGCAAGGTCGCGATAGGCGGGGAAACCACCGGTGTGGTCCTCACCACCGGAGAAGGAGATCGCTACGAGCTGGGCCTCGGCAAAAAGCGGGATTCCACCGACAAATATAAGGGTAAAACCGTGACAGTCCAGGGCACCGTGGAAGTCCACCCCGGCGTGGAGGTGGCGGAACGCCGCATCATTCTGGTGAAATCGATCAAAGAGGCCAAGGCCAACCCGCAAAACTAGCCGGGCCTCCGGTTTGATTCCCGGGAAATCGCTTTCTCAACCCTCCCGCATCCTGGACACTTTTCGGCCGGGTAAAGAGGTGCGCGCGATCCAACCTCGCCGTAAGTGGCGCGCAGCCTGGCCGGTCAGGCAATCGCCACCTTGCTCCGATCGCCCTTCGGGTTTCGCCGTTTGGGCGACGGAGCTGTCGCTGGTCCGAACCGGGACTGATCGAGAGGAGGTGAACTCTTTGCCTGAAAAAGGCAGCCCGGAGGGCCCGAACGACAGTGACGGCAGACCGCGCCAAGTCCCGTGACTGATCGGCCAAGCGAGCCGACGCGATACTTAAATCGCGCTCGGCCAAAAAAGGTTGCAGTTAGCCCTTGGGTTTGTCCGGGGCTTCTGGCTGCGGATCCCCGTTCCCGGGACCCCCCGCACCCTTCGTTCACTCGTTGAATTCGAACCGCCCTTTGCCTCTCAGGATCTGACGGCCGGGTCTTTGGGGATTGACGGGACGATTGAGGACGATCTTTCCGTAGCCGGGAAAGACGATCGCGCGACGACGGAGTTCGGCATTGGCTTTGAAGTTGCCAGTCTCGGTCTCGTCTCCCCTCCGGGCGCGGAATTTGAGCAGTGTGGGGTATTCGCCGAGAACGGTAGGCTGGACGGTTCGTCCCGTGAGGGTTCTGACCGTGGCGCGTATCGTGGCGGTGTCGTCGATGGGCTCGTATTTCCCCGACCCTCTGAGGCGACCCTGCAAAGATTGTTGGGTCGCATTATTCACGACCGTTCCGCGGAAGCGGAGGCTGGCCTCGATATCGTCGGCTTGTGTCGCCGGAGTGGCCGAGAGGACGATCGCGGAGGCAAGAAGCGACCCTCCGAAGAGGGATTGTATTTTCATGGAGTAGTTTTAGTAGGGGGTGGTGTTTTAAAAATCGGTTTAAGACCGAAACTTCTCTTCGCAGAAGCGATGCCAGGAAAATAATCATGTTGAAAATGAACGACTTATGGGTTTTTGGGGCGACGTGGGAAAAGGAAAATGCTCCCGGGAAGCTGCAATACGCCCAATTTTTCCGTCTCCTTATTGCAATTCGCCTCTGCGGGAACTTGGAAGTTTCCCAATTGCTCTCCCTCTTTCGTTCCCGCCTCAACTACTCTCCATTGGACTCCAGCATTGCAGGGAAGGCCGTGTGCAAACTCTAAATTCCAGGACAGATCCCAAACAAGCGCTTCCCCGGACCCCACTCCTGGTGTTGACAGTTTCCTGCCGGCACGGCAGCATCGAGCCATGACATTCCCCCTTCCATTGCTTCGGTATTTCTACGCCGTTACATTCCTTGGCGTTGCTTTACCGCTTTCGCTTACCGCCTCGGACAGTTGGCCGGACTATCGAGGCCCTGGCCAGGACGGCCATGCGGGTACCGCCGGATTGCCGTTGCAGTGGAGCGAATCTGAAAATGTGAAGTGGAAGACCGAGATTCCTTTCCTCGGCCTTTCCTCGCCGATCGTGTTGGACAATCAAATCTGGCTGACCACGGCGACGGAGGACGGCCGCGATTTTTATGCGCTCTGCGTGAATGCGATTACCGGTGAAATCATCGCCAACGAAAAGCTCTTCCACAGCGACGATCCCCAATCCATGGGCAACGGAGCACAGGACAACAGCTACGCCACGCCCTCGGCGGTCATCGAACCCGGACGCGTCTACGTTCATTACGGCAGTTTTGGAACCGCCTGTCTCGACACCGCCACCCGGGAAGTCCTCTGGAAGCGCGACGACTTGAAGTGCTGGCATTACCGCGGCGCTTCCTCCTCCCCCGTGCTCTTCGAAAATCTCGTGATCCTCACCTTCGACGGGGCGGACCTGCAGTATGTCGTCGCTCTCGACAAGAGCACCGGCAAGACCGTCTGGAAAACCGACCGCTCCGCGGTTTGGAACGACGAACACATCGACAAGGAGATGGTCAGGGAAGGCGACTGGCGCAAGGCGCACGGCACCCCCTTGATCGTCACCACCGATGGGAACCCGGTCATGTGCAGCGTCGGCGCGAAGGCCGCCTACGGCTATGATCCCCGCACCGGCAAGGAACTCTGGCGGGTGGATCATCCGGCCTACTCCGCCGCGGCGCGGCCGGTCTACCACGACGGACGTTTCATCATCGTCACCGGGTTCAGCCAGGGCGCGGAAATGATCTCCGTGAGGGCCGGCGGCAGCGGCGTGGTCACCGACACTCATGTCGAGTGGAAGATCGATAAGCCCTTCCCGAAGTATTCCTCCCCCATCGTCGTCGGTGACCTGGTCTACTTCGCGATGGACGACAGCTTCGTGGTCTGCGTCGAGGCAAAGACCGGAAAGGAGGTCTGGCGGGGGCGACTCAACGGCAAGTTCCGCGCCTGTCCGATTTATGCGGATGGAAAACTCTTCTTCTTCAGTCTCGAAGGCGAGACCAACGTGCTCGAGCCCGGCCGCGAGTTCAAGGTCCTCGCCACCAACCGCCTCGCCGACAACGCACCCCTCGACGATCCCCGGCGTGGTCCCGGATTCATGGCTTCTCCCGCCGTGGTCGGAAAGGCGATCTTCCTCCGCACGCGGCATCACCTCTACCGGATCGAGGGGGAGTAGGGGAGTAGGGGAGTAGGGGTCAAGTCCTGGGCGACCCGGGAAAACAATTGAATGTTTGTAACCGGGATTCGTTTTCTGTTACCAGTTTCACTGGTTCCGGTAAATGGAGGAGAAACGGGATTGAATTCGATTCGTCCGACCTTTAACTTCGTGAATTGGAATCCAAACGAAGCGCGTCGAATCGTGTCCTTCGGAGCGACGGCGCGTTGAATTTTCAAAGCGAGTTATGAAATCAAAATTATTGTTGGTCGTCGTTTTGTCCTGACTTTTCACCTCAATCGGGGTTGCCCGGGAGGTGGAGTATGCGCCGGGAGGGGAGAAATGGGCGGCGACGGGGAAGAACTTCTATGCCGGTGATCACGAGCCCGAGCTGCCGGAACCATTGATGAAAGCGGGACCGTCCATGGTGCCCGCGATTCTGGAGGCCATCGGTCATCCTGACATGAAGATGCGTCGCTACGCGATTTCGGCACTGGGGCATCTGAAGGACGAAAGCGCCATCGCGCCACTCAGGGCGATCGTCGAGGAAGAAGGTGAGGAGGATTGGTTCCGCGGAGATGCCCTCGTCGCGATCTATCAACTGAATCAGGACCAGGGCACGAAGCTGGCGGAAAAACACAAGGGCAAAGGCGACGTGTTGAAGCAGTCTTCCGAATGGATACTGGCCAGGGAGCCCTTTTTGCTCGAAGGCGGACTCTGATTGAAGGGGCAGACCCCTCGCCAAAAATCGTTGCCGACCAGATTGTTCCGGTAGGGACGCACCGCCGGGGCGTCCGCGTTCGGCCCTCGCTCTCCTGCGAGAATGATGAAACGTTGCTGGCCACACCCAACGGACTCCCCTATTTTACGCCCGAATGCCTGTCGCACCATCCATCCAGAAATCGATCCAAGCCGCCCGCAGGGTGATGACCGCTCCCGACCCCGGTGAAAGAGGCCAGCTTGCACTGTATCGCGCCGTTGATAAACTGTTTCAGAACCCGGACAAAATTACGGCAAATCTGGAGTCCATCGAAGCGCTCCTGGCGTTTGCACCCGAGATAGAGGCCTTCCGCGGCAAGGGATCGCAGATGGCGACCAATCAGTTCGCGCGTTCGATCAGCCATCTCATTGACCCTTTGAAAGAGCGGCTGCGCCCATCGGAAAGCACGCCCGATCTGTTTATCAAGGAAGCCGGGGTCCCATCATCCGCGCAGGACGTGATCGATTGTCTCGCAACCCTCGCCGACCATCTCTTTTCCCGCACCCAGGGCCCCCCGGTCCGGTCGCGGCACGCCGGGGAACTGAGAGCCTTGGCTTGGGAATCGCTAAAAGATATTTCCGAAGTCCTCCGCCGCCCGGAACATCTCGCTCACTCCTGCAAAGTCGCGGCTGATAAGCGGGCATCCATCGAGGAACGAATCGCCGCCGTCGAATTTCTTTCCGAGTATTGGGGAAACGAAGATCCCGACGAACCCACCGCCAACCTGCTTTTGGAACTGGAGAAGGACTCGCCAGACCGCAGCTTCCTCGTCACCGTGCTCCAGGCCCAGATTGACCTCGGCCTTGGCAATGAACTCGGAGCCATGCTCGCAGTGGAGGACTGGGATGAAAATGAGGAGGAATGATCACCATGGCCAAAGCAAAGAAGAAACTCACCTCCGCCCAGCGTGCGGCCAAAAAGCAGCGCAAAAGGGATTTCATGATCGTCTTCATGAACGGCAAACAAGTTCGCGTCCGCCGCCCACCCACCATCGACGGCTTGGACGTAGAGGAATTCATCCGCCGGAACGCTGATGCCACGGCGATGAAGGAGTTTGATCCCCGATTTTAGAAATTCCACCACTACTTCTCCCGCTTCCGTTCCAGCTTCGACTCCTCTTCATCGGGCCTCGAGCGGAATTGCCGGACCCTCCGGCTCACCTTGCTGGCGCTCTTGAGGTTGAGGTGCTTGGCGATCCAGTCCGGCCGCACGGTGGGGCGCTCGCTGATCGCCGGGCGATCGGGAAAGAGGATGGGGATCCAGGTTTCGAGGAATCAGGCTTGGACTCAGACCCTGTTGAGTGGGGGTGGGGAGAGGTTTGGGTGATTCGGCGGGGAGATTCGCGGTGTGGTGTGTTTGCGTTTTGAAGGGGTGGGCTTGCGGGTTTTTTTGGAGGGAGATGTCGGGGGCGGTTTTCTGGTCGCGTGTCCTGCCTCGGTCGCCCGGCTTGTTTGTCACGAAATGTCGCATGACCCCGCCCCTGAAGTTACCGGCTCCTTGAAGAAAGGCGGGAGCAGGGAGGACAAAATCATTGTAAACGAAAACCATTTCACCTACCCTGGGCCCTTCTTCCGAGCGGTCTTCCTACCCGGGATCGCAATCGGCTCGGAATTTCTTCCATCTGATGAACGGAAAATGAAATCACGACACCTCATCTCCGCTTTTCTTCTCCTCGGGGGATCGACCGCAACTGCCGTCTCCCAAAGCCTGCTCTCCGAGACCCATGTCCTGAGGGCTGACGACAGGCAAGCCGACTTCCCGACGCTGGCGGTCGATGCCGAGGGCACACCGCATGTGGCTTATGTAGAGTGGGACACTCAGCAAGACACCTTGCACGTCGCGAAACTCAGCGGCGGATTTTTGACCGATGAACTCACGATCGGTGAGCCGGGCATCATTCATCAGCCCGCTCTGGCAACGGATGGCAGCGGGACATTGCATGTCGTATGGTCGCAGGTGAACGAGGACAATGTGATGGATCTCCACACCGCGCAGGTCCTCGATGGCAAGGCGGAGGTGATGACGCTTGCCCGTTCGCCGAAGGGGGGGAATGTCTTCGCCAAAGCAGCCACTGATGCGGCTGGCAAGGTGTGGGTCGTCTGGCAAGGGATGCGCGGAGGCTTGAGCGATATCTTTTGCCGCGTCTTTGATCCCGCCACGAGAGAGTGGTCAGCGGAGATTCAGGTCACCACGGACGCGGGCGGTCAGTGGGAGCCGTGTGTCGTCTTCGCAGAAGGCGCCGCGTGGATCTTGTTCGATAGTTCGCTCGGCAATGAGTTCAACATTTGCGCCACTCCCATCGACGCAGCCTTGAAGGTGGGCGAGACGAAATCGTTGATCGCGACGGACCGCTACGAAGGCCGTGTCAGCGCCATTGGGGCGTCGGATGGTAAAGGCATCTGGGTCGCGTGCGAGCGGGGCAATCAGCAATGGGGGCTCGACACGCGCGCCGAATCGCATCCCATGGGTCTAAATGGCCGCAAGGACACGGTCTTCGTCTATTGGGATCTCGCCTCCGATGTCGTGGAGGAACTGCCAACTCCCGATGGACTCTTCGCGGATCTTCCGCCGCCGCCGCCTTACGTGCCGGAGCTGCGCAGCGACGATCCGAAGGCCGTCGAAAAAGCAAAAGCCCGGGCTGAAGCACGTCTTAAGGGACTGACCGAGAACGCCAGAAAAAAGGGACTGCTGGCACCAAACGATCTCGGGGCGCTCAATCTGCCGCATCTCATGCTCGACGCCGCCGGTCGTCCCTGGCTCATCGTACGCTATTTCAAATCGTACTGCTGGACGCTGGCGCTCACCCGCTATGACGCGGCCACACAGAGCTGGACGGAGCCAGTTGTTGTCCCCGAGAGCACCTATTCGCAGGACCGGCAGACGAGCCACGCGCTCGCCCCTGATGGCAGCTTGTGGATCACCTGGCCGAGTGACCTGCGCACGTCAAAGCTGCAAAAAAACTCAGGTATTCACCTCGCCAAGGTCGCCACCGATGTGGAGGTGCCGCTCATCGTCGCACCTCCAGCGAATGTTCGCGAGCCCTTCGCCGCCTATGTCAATGAAGTGACCCCGGAGCGCGATCGTGAGGAGCGCCACACCCTGACTCACGAGGGGATCACTTACCACCTCTATTGGGCCGACTACCATCGCCACACGGACGTCTCCAATTGTGTCACCGCGAATGACGGCTGCGTGCAGGAGCAATATCGCTACGCCCTCGACATGGGGAAACTCGACTCCCTCGGCATCAGCGACCACACTGACATCGCGAAGATCTACACGCCCTACGAATGGTGGCTGAACCAAAAGATGGTCGATGTCTTTCACGCGCCCGGATTTTTTCTCGGCATGTATGCCTACGAGCGGGAGCAGGCTTGGCCGCATGGCCATCGCAACGTGATTTTCGCCCAGCGCGGAGGCCCCGTCGTTTATATCCAGCGCCAAAACTACCTCGAATCTCCTTGGCAGGCGACCTTCCCGATCGCCACGGAAGGCGGCATCGAATTGACCCCTCAAGAACTATGGGACGTTCTCGTGCGGTATGGGAAGCCGGTCAGCGTGATCAGCCACACCGGTGCCGCGGTGGGCGGCACGGACTGGGACCTCATCAATACGATCGATCATCGGGTGGAAAACATCATCGAGATCTATCAGGGCGCACGGGTCAGCTACGAGGGAAAAGGAGCGCCGCAACCGACCGTCGGCATGCGCAAGGGAGGGAAATACATTGCCCCGCTCGGGCGGCCGATCGCGACCTATAAAGGGTACGATAACGGCGTTTATCAGCACGCTCTCAAGGTCGGCCACAAGCTCGGCGTGTGGGCCGATAGCGACCACATCAGCACTCACACGAGCTACGGTGGCGTTTATGTGAAAGAGTTCACCCGCGAGGGCATCATCGAAGGCCTCAACGCCCGTCGCACCATTGCCGCGACAGACAAGATTTTCATCGACTTCAGTTGCAACGACAACCTCCTCGGTACCGAGGTCATCGTGACCGGGAAACCGGTTTTAAAGTTCGCCATCGACGGCACCGCTTCGATCAAACGTGTTACCTTGATCCGCAACGAGCAGGACTACCAGCAGTGGGAACCCAATGCGAAAACCTTCGAACAACTCTTCACGGATGAATCGCCCGCAGAGGGAGAGAACCGCTACTACCTCCGCGTCGAACAGAGTGATGGCAACATGGCGTGGAGCAGCCCCGTGTGGGTGCAGGTCAAGTAGTGATCCGTCGAATTTCTTTACGAAGCCACCCCCCGTTTTTCATGCCCTTTCGTCGCGAGACGCGGCAGAAGAGTTCAAGGGACAGGCAATTTGAAGGTTTAACGGTCAAAGGTTCAAGCGACAGGCGACAGGCGACAGGCGACAGGCGACAGGCGACAGGCGACAGGCGATTTGCGCATCGTGTTCGATTCGCGGGGCCCGGGGCATGAGGTGACGGCAAAGGGCCGGGGAGGACCGTTAAATTCTAAATTCTAGGACTGCTACCCAAGGCGGGCCATGACGTGATAGGCGGCGTCCTCATATTCGATTCGGGGGGCTCGGGGCATGAGGGGTAATGGGCCGGGAAAAACCGTTAAATTCTAAATTCTAGGACTGGTACCCCTTTTTGCACTTACGAATGAAACAGTGGAGAGAAGGAAGATGACGGAGATTTTCATGGCTTGAGTTTTTGAAGGACGGCTTCCGCGGCCTCGCGATGACGTTTTCCGACGTCCTTGTCCGCGAGCACGGATTGATAGATGGCGAGCGCGTCCGCCTTTTTCCCGGCGGCCAGCAGGGTGTCGCCGCGAGCGAGCAGGGTGGAGTGAAGCCAGGTGCCGCGCAGTTTGTCGGTGTCGATGCGCTTCAGCGCGGCGAGCGCGGCGTCGAATTTGCCCTGGCGCGTGAGGATGCGTGCGGCGCCCTGCACGGCGGAGAGGGCGTCGGCACCGCCGATGTTGGTCATTGGCTCAAAGATGCCGCGATAGGCAGCGAGCGCGGCGGTGTCATCCTTGAGCGTGCCTTCGCGATTCGTGCCAAGCGCAAGCTGGATGCCGTCGCGTGTCCGCGGCTCGCCGGTGAACTCGAGCGCACGCACGAGGTCGGCGTCGGCCTCTTTTCCTGCGCCGGTGACGGCGTAGGCGCGTCCACGGAGAAAGAGTCCGTCGCCGCGTTTCCAGAAGGGCCACTTCGCGAAGTCTTCGTCTGCGAACTGGGCGACGACGTCCTTCGCCTTGCCCTGGGCGAGGAGGTTCTGCATCTGCGCGGTCTTTTTCACGACCTCGACTGGAATGCGTTCGACGATGGCGTTGGCGTCGCCTCTCGTATAGAAGGCGGCCTGCTCCAAGGCGGCGGCTTTTTGAAAATCCGAGATCTTGCCGTCAGCGAGAGCGAGGAAGGCGTCGGCTTTGCGCTGCTGCGCGGCCTTGCGGAAGTCGATGACGAAGTCGGTGACGCTCGGGTCGGCGTCGAACTGATGCGAATGACCGTTGTAGAAGTGCGCAAACTTCATCGGCTCGTGGAAGCCGTTCGTGCCGGTGGGTGAGAGGGCGCTGAGCTCCTGGCCGTCTTCGCGAATGCGCTGGCGGCAGAGATTGATGTGCCACGGCAGGCTCTGCGTGGGATGACGGCCGATGACCTGATTCAGCGGATCGTTTTCGTCAGCGGTGACGGGGAATCGAATCTCGACGGTCCAGTGATCGTCGGCGATGTGCGTGGCGACTTCGGCCCTGGAGTTCCAGTCGAACGATTTCCCAGCGCCGCGATCGAGATCGACGATGTGACCGGCGGGGCTGATGGCGATTTGATAGTAGGAGTGCGTTTCGGTGGCGAGTTCGATCTCAATCGCATCGCCATGCCAGAGGGCCTGATCGCCATCGCGCGTGGAGGTGATGTTCGGCTTCTCGCCGGGATGCTCGTCGCAACGAATCGCGAAGTAGAGATTGCTGCCCTGCCATCCGGCTTTGAACGAGGTGCCGAAGACGGGCGTGCCGCCGGTCTGCAACTCGCGGAACTTGCCGGTCGCGGCCACGGGGCACTTCTGCCAGTATTCGTCATCGAGTTTGCCATCGATCACGATGTCATGCGCATCGCCGACGAGACGCACCGTTGGCACGGGGCCGCGTTTTTGTCCGAGTTGCTCGGTCTTCATGCGCAGGCCCTTGAGGTAGTCGTCGATGAGGGCGATGCGGTTGCCCTGCACGCTCGCGGCATCGGGTTTCGCCTTCGCTTTCTCAAAGAGCGCGAGCGCTTCATCGGCCTTCGACTTGTCTTCGTCCATCACCTTCCAGTTCTCTTCGCAGTAGGTGAAGAAGGCGAGCATCTCCGATTCTGCAGGGCCGTAGAAGAGGCGGCAGTATTCCTTGAGCGTTTCGTCGGAGTTGTAATCCTTGCCGCCCCAGTAGGCGCGTGCGGTAAAATAGACCATGAAGTGATTGAAGCCGATGCCCTTGGTGGCGAAATCCTGCGCCACGCTGAGCCAAATGTCCTCACCCTGCGAGATGCCCTTGGTGGCGTTCACGCTGTCGCCGAGCGCATGCGCGGCAAACGATGGCAGATACCAGCCGCGAGCGGTAAAGGGGTAGTTCTCGAAAATGATCAGCGGGTTGTCGGTCTTCTTCGCCCATGCGGCACGCAATGCCTCCGGCGCGGATTCACCTTCACCTTTCACTCCACCCTTGTTGATCGGACGACGGCCACCAACGATGACGACAAGCACGTTCGGCTCGAGCTTGTCGATCTTCAGCGGCGGCAGCGTGTACACGCCATACGCGGCGTTTTCCACGAGGGCATCAGGATGCGTCTTCGCGATCTCCTTTGCCACGCGATTGACGAAATCCCACACATGGTCGCTCAGCAGGCCGCGCTCGTTGCGTTCGGGCGAGTCCTTGCCTTCGCATTTCTCGCACTGGCAGATCGCCGTGTAACCGTCCGGCGGCATGATGGAGACGGACTTGAACTTGTAGTTGTCCAGCAGGGCACGGGCGTAACGCACGGTCTCATTGAACAACTCGTCATTCGAGTAGCAGAGCTGGCACTTCGAGTCGCCGGGTTTGAAGTCGGTCTTCCCGCCGTAAATCGCGAACCAGTCCGGATGCCTGGCGAAGACGGCCTCGTGGTTCGTCATGCCCGACATGCCGTGGGCGATCTGCAGGCGCTCATCGTTGCGCAGGCCGAGGCGCATGAACCACATCGAGGTATCGAAACCGGAGGTGCTGAAGCGGAAGTTGAACTGTCGCAGCGGGAAGTCGGGCGTCACCGTTTCGTCGAGCTTTGGCAGCGGAATCGTTTTCATCGACGGCAGCACCTCGCCGAGTTCACCCGGCAGATACCAGCGCGCGCCGAGCTTGCGCAGGTAGCCGCTGACGGCATTGAAGCTGCCGCGCTCGTCGAGGCCCCAGATTTCGAGTGTCTCCTTCTTGTCCGTGGCCACGCCGTCCGGCTTGCCGGTGTCGCCGGGAAGCCGCAGCCGGTTCTTATACAAACCAGCGCTCGGCATGCCGTAGGGCGCACCGACGATCTCCTCCCACGCGGCCTGCGCACGCGGGATGTCGCTATTGTTCTTCGCAAACGGCTCCATGGGCGTGAAGTCGCTGTCATCGCCGATCAACGCCATCCAGTCCGCCCCGGTGGCGATGCGATACGCGCCGTCCTTCAAGCCGTCCGCCTTCACCGGATTGCCCGCGCTCGCGCCGATGAAGATTTTCACCGCGTTGCCCGTTGGTTTTGTCACGATCGGCAAACGAGCGCCACTGATCTTCTCGATCTGCATGCGAAACTCATGTGCGGCGACACGGACCATGCGCGAGGGCTGTTCGCTGATGACGATCTCCGCCTTTGGCTGGCCGTTTTCGACGAGCACGTTCGGTGTGGCCGAAAAGGACGAATGTGGAATAAGAAACAAGGAGGCGAGAAGGAGGGTGGATTTTTTCATGACGTTTACTCGGGCTTTTGCATTCGGGTCCTGGAATTTAGTATCTCATCCATACGCATCACTCACTCACGCCACGAGCGGCGAGTAACGTAGAGCCATCAACTGCCCGGCTTGCAGGGCGGGTTCCGCGTAGGTGCGACCCTCGTCGTCGCAGAATTCGACCTCGTAAACCTCATCGTCTAGCCTCTCGACAGCGGTTCCGACTTGACCGACAACAAGGTCGAATTCAGGCAGGTCCACGAGCAAGGCGACGACTTCGAGTGATTCGAGGGAAATGTTCATCGTGTAGGAGTTTACGTCTTTACAAAGGAGGTCGTCAACCTCGGGATGGGCGTGGATGTCGCGAGAGATCTTCCTATCCGACAAGTTCCGCGATGTGATGGTTCTCAATCTGGTGCTCGATATCCTTTGCGGAGGCACCGAATTCGTGCGCGAGATCGTCGATCTGCTCATCGTCGATGATGTCACGGGCAATCCTTTCCCTGAGCAGTCAAAGGGGGAACCAGTCCTAGCCCGCATTTCTCATACCCATTCTACTGCGACTTGCTGCGGCCAGCCCCCTACTTCGTTCCGGACCGAATTGTCCTTGGGCAGTATGTCCCTATACAGCCCTTCGGAAAATCCGGTCCGCGCCTCGCCGGAGCAAGTCCTCGCTGCGTCTCGTGACGAAAGGGTATGAGAAATGCGGGCTAGCAGTCCGACAGGCTGCTAGAATTTCGAATTTCCGCCACTTCTTGTCGGAGAAGACGATGGGCACTCTCCGGTTCCTGCGGGCCATGACGTGTTAAACGACATCCTCGTATTCGATGCGGTGAGCTCGGGCATGAGGAGAGGGTTACGGGACGGGAAAGACCGTCAAATTCTAAATTCTAGAACTGGTTCCCCTTTTTGTGCTTGTCGCGGGGCTTGAAGAGCATCCGCCGGTCAACGACGCGGGACGTGAAGTGGTAAAATGAACGGCATTGGCCGAGGAGTCGCGCGGTTCTCATAGAGGCAGGATTGGTTTCTGTGGCCATTTTTCAAGCGCAATCTCTTTTATTTGTCTGTCCCTTAAACTGTTCCCTTAAACTATTCGTGCCATTCTTGTCTGTCCCTTAAACCGTCCCTTCATTGGTGTAGAAAAGTCGCCGCAAAAACCCCGGCGGGACGATGCTTTCCGGGCATTCCTGAGCGTGTGGCGAGGCCGGTTTCGACGGGGTTCAAATCAGTCTCGCTGTCCTACCGGACCTGATAAATCGCACGGAGGGGCTATTAATTACTTGACTGAGGCGTCGAGCTGAATTTTTTTTATGGCCTCTCCGCAACACCCCAATTCACCAGTCTTTCACCGTTTGTTCCAGCCCGCCTTCGAAGCACTCGCCGCTTCCGAGACCCGCTACCTCTGCCATCGCATCCCCGACGAAGACTACCTTACCGCTGGAGTCCTCCGCTGTTTGAGCAACTCGCGCACCGGTCGTGACGTTGCTTCGCTACGCTCACCCTTCGGGCAGCCGAAGCGGCTGGCTGTCTCGCTGCGCTCGGCTCTCCAGAACCACGGCGATTTCGGAGCGTTGGACATCTCCGTCGATCACTTTTTCAAAGCCATTCAAAGCAAGCGGCGCTTCAAGAACCTCGCCTCGATCAATGATGGACTCGCCCCCTTGATGGCCGCCTCGGCGGACGATCCTTTCGCCTCCATTCCCGAACTCGACGGCTTCGCCATCTACGCAGGTGACGGCCACTACCATGCCGCCGCCGTCCACGACCTGAAGCGGCTCGACAGCAGCG